>Ga0194134_10002712_pt1 | contig 20338 bp, 32 predicted proteins | sample TA2KigOff0mmetaG_FD_148602 | JGI IMG/M metagenome (GOLD analysis project Ga0194134, IMG submission 148602) | Freshwater microbial communities from Lake Tanganyika, Tanzania - TA2015056 Kigoma Offshore 0m | ecosystem: Environmental > Aquatic > Freshwater > Lake | place: Tanzania: Lake Tanganyika... | reverse complement strand
AATCAAATGTTACAAATGCAAAACAAACCCAGGGGTGCAAACTTTAATCAGCTAACAGATTTTGGGCGGGCAATCGTAGGCAAAATGCCATCTAAATCTTTTGAGTATTTAATTAATATTCCTTAACCAATTCGACTAGTCCTTTGTGTAATTTGCGATGGCAAATTGCACAAATTAAAATACACTTATCAATCTCTGCTTTGATTTTTTCCCAGCGGTAGCCGGTCATCTTTGAAATAGTATTCTCTTTTTCTTCATGTTTGACATGATGAAAATCAAAAGCAATGGGGTGGTCCTGTACACCACATAACGCACAGGTGCATCCAAGCTGTTCTTTGTACGCATCGATCAGATGCTTATTGTTTGTGCGTCGGTTTTTTATATTGCTTTCTAGACGTTTTTTATTGTTGTGATACCACTCAATTTGGTATGTCCTGCTTTTTTCTGGATCTTTGATTGGCATCTAAGGCCGGAACACTAGCTTTCAAGAGTATAACAACTATTTTTCATTTGGTGTTTTCCAAAAGTAATCATCTTGTTCACCAAGGCGTCCCCACTTAGGTGCGTGTTCGACATCGAAATACCTGGTAGAAACCTTGAAGTCAGGTGTTTTAAGGTCGTGGTAAGTCAATGATGGATCAACCATTCGACAACGATTATTGGGATAAGCGCCAATTTGACCGTTGTCCAAAGCAATGATGTTATGAGATTTGTGTTCATCAGGAAACTCCGCAAAATAAAAGTCGGGTTCATTCCGATGTGCATGATAGTTGTCAACTGTAAATAAATATGTACCGCCAACTACACCAGCGGTGCGTGTCATGACTTCAAAACGCATATTCAAGAGCAGATTCTTTTGAATGATTGTGAGGCCGTGGTCAAATCCATTCCAAAACTGAAGATCTGTTAAGTCCAAATCTGGAGTAGGCGCTTGTGGTTTGTCCGGATAATCGGGATCCCAGGACAAAAACGCACTGACCGGCAACTTGTCATACAGTGCGCCATACTCAGTCAAGTACGTTTCAAAATACAACGCACGTCCTGTAAGAGATTTGCAGGTCACCCAATAGCCAGGAGTATATTCACCATGTCCATCCCGCAGGTCCCGTAGGTATTCACGTCTAACCCAAACCTTGGCGGGAGGTACGTTGGCAACAAGGGTGGTCATGACAACTCCTAGTGAATTTATAAAAAATCCTGGTTGCTCAAGCCAGGAAAGTTAACTGTTCGGGATGTCCGTCCTACCGTGGACATTTGAGCAAGCAAATCATAACTTATTTTTTTTCTTCTAGTATTTTTTTCCACTTGCAAGGTTTTGCGGCTTCTTGCCATCCCTTTGGTGGTACTGGAATCTCTAAAGCAACGCGACGAAAGTAGGTCCGAAGACGTTGGTCTTCTTGATACTTAAAGATAAAGGGACGCCAAAAGTGGCGAATCTCAGCCCAAGCTTGTTGGCAGTCCATGAGACTTGCCAAACTTATCCATGATTTCGTCCATTTGCTCCAGGGACTCCAGTCGGACCAAGATGTCTGTAAGACTGCTAATCACTACGGGATGCTCAGTTCGTGCAGCAAAGGCCAGGGCCTCACGCAGCGTTCCCGCCGCCTGCAAAACCGATTCCTTCACTTGATTCGACAGGGCCATTTCCGATTCCTTCGGGGTTCTGATTAGAGGACTGAGTACCAGCATTTTGTTTTGATAGGAGAAGACTATTGAGAAGTTGGTCGTGATTGTAGAGAAACTGTTGCCTCTCATTCATTTGACCAAAATATTCTGATAGCGTTTCCATTTTATGAAAATACGGTATACCCAATAATAACAGTTTGGTTTCCCGATTAAACGGTAATCCAACGACGATTGTTTAAAGTCCAATCGCTAACGTATGCAATACGTTCACGAATGGATTTAGCGGGCTTCCAGCCAAGCTTTGCCATCTTGTCGCCATCAAGTGCGTAACGGAGATCGTGGCCAGGGCGGGAAGAGTGGAAGTCAATCAATTCGTAATTCAATGGTTTACCCTGTGACTCGGCAATAATTTGTGCAACCTCTAGATTGTTGAGTTCTTCTGAACCAACAATGTTGTACTTCGGGCACTTGGCTCCCGTTTTGTCAGGTTCAACAACATACGGTTGGTTCATCAGAAAAAGAACTGCACTCGCTACATCCAAGGCGTGGATGTAATGGCGGGAACCTGGAATTGTTTTGGTGTTATCGCTATGAATAAAAATCTTTTCTCCGGTGTCGACACGCCGGATGCACATTGGAATGTACTTTTCAGGATGCTGGCGTTCACCAAAGACATTCATCGTGTGACTAACCATGACGGGTAAGCCATAGGTGTTTTGGTAAGCGACAGCCAATTCTTCGCCACCAGCCTTGCTTGCGCTGTACGGATTCGTTGAGTTGTACCGATCGTTTTCCTTGTACTTAATACCGTTTGGTGCCGGGCCAAATACTTCGTCGGTGCTGAAGTAAATGAATCGGTCGAGACCATCAAGGTGTCGGGCGTACTCAAGAATGTTTGCAGTCCCAACAACATTATCCATGACAAATTCCATCGGATAGTCAATGGATCGGTCCACATGAGAACCAGCGGCCAGGTGGAGAACGTAATCAATCTTGCCAATCTCACTTCGAACAAGAGGGTTGAGTTCCGCTTTCAAATCGTGGAAAACAACCTTGACTCGCTTTTGATTTTCAGGTGTATGTTGCTTGATGACATCATCAAGGCGGTTTAGGTTGCCTGAATAATCCAAACGGTCGAGGGTAACGATCTCATAATCGGTCTGCTCCAGGAGATATCCCACGAGGTGGTGTGCAATAAACCCGGCGCCGCCAGTAATCAGAACTCGTTTAGTCATTGTCTTTTGGTTGATAGAGATATTATGCACCAAAGTCAGGGGCGGTGGTACATGTCATATTTCTGAATGGTGCTAACAATGTGTGAACGCTGATTGTCATTCAGCCACCAGCCGACAGGAATACTGACCTGCCGTTGGTAAAACTCATTGACGCCAGGTAGCTCATCTTGTTTAAAGCGTAGTGTGCATTCGTAATTATCGTTGCGGTGGTGGACTGGGCTTGCGGTGATCTCGTGATCTTTTAGGTACTCAATGAATTGTTCCTTGGTTCCTTTCTGAACTAATACGGAATACAACCAGTAGGAGCAATCGGGGTCATAGGGTAGAACTTTGATGGCCTCGCAGTCTTTTAAGGAGTCGCAATAAAACTTTGCATTTTTTCGATGTGTAAGCACTGAGTCGCACGCCACTTGAATATTTGCAATCCCAATGGCAGCTGACACATCATTCATGTGGTACTTAAAGCCAGCTTCCTTGATGTTCTGTGTACAACGAAAAGACTCATTCTTGGTGCGGTCCAAGCCGTACCAACGGAGTAGGCGAGCTTTTTCTTCTTGGTACTGGGGGGTAATCAGCAGGCCGCCGTCCGCACACGTTAAAAATTTGATTGCTTGAAAGCTGTAGCAACGGTAGTCACCACGTTCAATGGGTTCTGCCAAGAAGCAGTCCCAGGTGTGAGCCGCATCTTCAATGACGGGAATGCCAAACGATTTGAGGGTTTTGTAGTCGCATACCCTGCCTGCCCAGTTGACTGCGACTATGGCTTTCGTATTTGGGGAAATTAATTTTTCTACGCTTTTTGGACAGATCAATCCTGTTTCAGGATCAATGTCGGCCCATTTGATCCAGGCGTGACGATGTAGGGTGCCTACCTGACTGGCGAAGCATGTTTGTGGTGTGGAAATAACTTCATCGCCAGGGCGGACTCCGCATAAATGCAGGGCCAAATCAATGGCGCTGGTACAGGAGTTAACAGTGATTGGGCGGACATTGGTGCCAAGCTCTTCCCACAGAAGATCTTCAAATTCTTCCACGCGTTGACCCTGTCCAATAAAGCCGGAATTCAAGACTTCACCGACCGCCGTCGATGCTTCCTCGGACATTCGGACTTTAAATAACGGAATCACGTCGGTACATGCGGTATATCCCTCGCATTGTAATGGTCGTGTCTACTGCCAAGTTGTTCGGAATGAATGGCTTTGTACTGTGTAATTAACCCATTAAAGGGACACGGGCCGCAGGTGGCAAACAACTGGCCATACAAGGCTTCATCTAGGTTCATGGTCTTGGGAAAGGGGAAGCGAACGCCTTGGTGACGAAAGATGTTTGTGCGCCAGGAAACTTGGCTTGCATCCACTTGGCAGACGGGGTTAATGTCTCCAGTTTTGTTGAGCCACCAATCAGTGTTGTCTTTCATCCCAGCCAAGGACTTGGTTTCAAAAGGGTTGAAGGGAATGACATGTCCATATGAATACTGTTTCTCAGGGTTGTCCAGGTACCACTCAACAAGGGATGCCAGGTAAGTCGGATACAAAGCGTCGTCATCACACAGCATTACAGCAATGTCCGAATCGCTGGAAAGCAACCCTTCGTTCCAGTACTTGCCAAAGATGCTTCCGCGTTCGGCTTTGTGAGGATCATTTGTGTTGTAAAACTTAACCTTGTGTAAATCGTTGGGAAGCATTTCACGCACTACTGGTTCGCCAGGGATCTGACTACTGTCGTCTACAAAGACTAACTCCCAGTCCTGATACGTCTGTTCACGCAACGATTGCAAGCCGAACCTAACCATGTTTGGACGTTCGAAATACGCCATCAGGACTGCAACTTTCATTCGTCTAACTCCATGTACATGATGTGGTCTGTGTAGTAGAGCGGTTTAAAGCCAAGGTTTTCGTATAATTTTTGAGCTCGTGGATTGTCGACGCGGACTTCCAGGTGGATCGGTTGATTAAAAATCTTTCGTGCTTCCTTAATTAAACAAAGGAATAGCTCGACGCCAAGTCCCTTGTTTCGGTAGGCTTCTTTGAGGCCGCCTGTTAAAAGAGTTACGCCATCTTTCGAGCGAAGTATGCCGTAACCAAGGGGAAGAAAACACGCTCCGAAGACACCTTCAACAAAAAGGTAAGGAATCATCCGACTGCGGTCCAAAGATTCATACCAGTCCTGTTGTTGGTCAACACTAATTTCATCCGTATTGTTTGTCATGAATTCACGACATTCATTTCGGATTAGACGTAATGATTCCGCTTTATCCGGGGTATTAACTTCAGACAAAAAGTAAGTGGCGTTTTCCATGTCACATCCAGGTTTGTTCGTAGATTCGGTCTGGTCTATATGGCCAGTAATCAAGCGGGGCGCCTGATCCAAAAGGGGAGACAAACTTCTCCTGACCACGGTCGCCGCCCCATTTCTCGATGTAATACTCAACGTTACGCCTGAAAGTAAATTGATTTCTTTCTTCAAATTGTCGATTGTTATGTAAGGTGCTGCTCACTTTGTGTTCCGCATTTAGGGGAAATTTTTCCCAAGACAGGCCAGCAAGCTTCATTCGGTAGCGATGATCGTTGTCTTCGCAATAAGCAGGGTAAAAATTTTCATCCATCAACCCAACTTCGGAGACCATCTCATTGCTCATGACAAATGCTGAGTAGCCGTTTGCATCTGTGCCATCGCAAAGAAGACCGACGAAACCATCTTCGAGGCGTTCGTCCAAACGCTTCAGCTCACCTGGGCTTATGTGCCAATCATCATTCGTAATGAACCAATAATTGCAGTCGAAATTTTGCTTGATGATTTGGTTGACAGCTCCGCCAAATCCTGCGTTAAGACGATTGTTAATAATTACAACTTCTTGGATGAATGGATTACAGCCATTGAGGATGGCGCCAAATGTTTCTTCAACTTTTGGAAAGCGATTCTCAGAGTTGTTTACGATTACATAACGCTCGACCGGATGATCAATTGAGATGTAATGTCGCCACAAATCGTCGTCATTACTGACAACTGCTGTTGCCAAAAGCTCGATAGCCACTGCTTAATCGAAATAACTTCTCCGATATTAAAGGGGAATCTTGATATATTGCACGTCTTTTTCTTTTAATTTTTGCTCGTACTCTTTCACGTCTGCGTTGTCAATATCTTCAAAGGCAAGTTCCAGGAGACAGCCGGTGCGGCAATCTTCGTCGAAGTCGAAATAAAATCTCGTTATTTTAGCTGACATGAATGATATCCCAAATTGATCTGTCTGAGACCAATTCTAAGATCAGGATCGTTGTCAGCACCAACATGGCAACACGGCCATTGACGCGTTCTGCGTACCAGAGGTGGTCGTCAATATTTGTGTGTTGTTTCCAAAACTTAAGTTCAGGGTATTCTTCGGTCAGCCATGTGGCAATGGCTTCGATGATCCAAGTAAAGCAATAGAAATAGTCTTGGGCGGAGCGCAAAAAGTCTTTCATTGTCTTGAGGCTACTTCTTGGATAAAAATGTAGGCATCAATACCCACTATAAAAAGAATAGCTCCAAGAACCGCGAGGATGCCGTATACGAAACCACTCATTTTCAATTGTTTAATTATTTTGTATACTATTCGTAATATACAAAACCTTACGTGGTGGCTAACAACTGGCGGGACAAGTTGGACCATTTAAATAAAGGTCCTGCCCGAATAACACTCAATGGTAAACGCCACTACGTTACTCCGTTGCCGCAGGGACCAGCTCCGTCTGTGACAACAATCATTTCAGAAACTGCTTCGGAAGCCAACAAAAGAAAGTTGGAGATGTGGTCCAAGGCAAATCCAGGAGTCAAAGAAGCCGCTGCTGAGAGGGGGACAGCCGTTCACTATGGGATGGAACAATACCTTAAAGGGAATAAAAATCCGGAAATTCCACAAGATTATCAGGAGTTTTGGGCGGGAATGCCGCCGATACTGGATCAGTTCTCGGAGGTCCTTTGGGCGGAATCACCGATACTTGACAAGTTTGATTTTACTATCGGTGCTGATGACGTTGCTCGCGTGTGGGGTTGCGATGATCACGGGAGAGCTTGGGCTGGTGCTCCTGACATCATTGGTGTGGTTGGTAATAAGCTCACTCTTGCTGACTTAAAAACCAGTGTTAAACCGTATAGTCGCAAGTGGCCTAAAGACCTGGAGAAGGGTTCGCCGGAATGGCGAGATCTGCTGGGTGGCCATATGAAATTTAAAAAAACTTGTAAACAGTTGGCGGCGTATGACGTAGCTATTGAGCAGACCCTGGGAATGAAAGTTCAACAGGCTGCCATCTTGGTTTCAACTCCTGTGCGCACTCAAGTCTTTAAGATCTCTAGGAATTTTCTTAACTCTCTGCGCGAAGATTGGTACAAAATTGTTGAGGAGTACTATAAGCAAATAGAAAACGGAAGCCAATGTGATCCAGACCTTATTTAAAGACGTAATCGAAGCACTGCTTAAGTGGTGGAAGAAGGTTTGGTTTGAAGCCAAGCTGACTGCACGCCTTAAAATGATTGAACTTCAAAATCAAATTGAATCTGAACGTGAACGTGAAGAAAGGTTTAAGCCGATTTATAGGGAGGAGCCTGTTAATGATGAACTACAAACAGGAGAGTCCCGGCTCCTCGGAGGAGAGATGCGACTCACCGCCCAATGGGCTGTCGAAGCTGAGAAAGAAGTGGAAGAACATGACTCCCAAGGAAAAGTATGAGGCGATGGCCTGGTCAGTAGCAACGTCTTGCGCCATTGAATCGGGAGAACCGCCGATGAAAATTTATGAAAAATTCATGGAAAGATCAAAAGAAACCGACTGGAATCTTGTAACCCTTTTGGACGACTAGAATCTCATAAGACTCATTAATCTTTGGAAAATTGTAACGGTCGCGCTGGGTTGCCAGCCGTAGGATAAAGAAACACACAAATTCCTCGCCATGGAAATCCACGTTATTTCCGTTGGTGAGTGGATGAATAGTCTTCTGAGCCGCATGGCCAATGCGGTAGATGGGGATTGTTTTTATCTGCCCACTAACATGCACCTTCATGCGTTCATGTTACTTAAAGAGCAGAGTTTTGCCGATAAAGATTTTAAAGTAGAAGTCGCGGACCAGACCAAATGACAAGCATGAACCAACAAGCCCTTCGCCCTGGAGAAATCCGTCTTGACTACATCCCGATGGACTGGCCCCTCACGCCGCTGGGCGCGAAGAAAGACCCGTATGTCCAGGGGTGGCAGAACGCACCGTTTGGCGTACGTGAGATCGAAGAGGAAACCATTACTGGCAAATGCAAGGCTATCGGTCTATTGGGAGGTCCGGTTTTTAATCATCCTTATGGTCTGGTCTGGGTGGATGTTGATGGACCGAGCGTCTATCCGCTTGTCGAGTCAATCGCTGGTCAGCCATTTAACGAAGCTCTTCCTCCAACACTGACGATTCTGAGTGGGAAAGAGGGTCGTGAGCGGAAGCTGTACAAATTAGATCGCGAAAAACACAAGCATTTCGTACGGAACAAATACACTTGGCACGGTGAAGGCAACCGAGAAAAACTGGAAATTCTCTGGCGTCGTCACCAGGGCGTTCTTATGGGTTTGCACCCTGAGACTGATGGTTACTTCACTGCTCCTGACCAGGGTTTTGAGTGGGTGGAAAGATTGCCGGAACTGCCGGACTGGTTGCTAAACGCAATCGTAAATAAGAATGTCAGGCAAGGCGTTCCCGCCAAAGAGACTACCAGGATGGTTGGCCCCGGCTTCGCCATCAACAGTGTTGTTGACCTGGACAGAGACATCAAGCTGGCGACGGAAGCAACTTGGGGTTTGCCTCCAGAGGCAGCCGATGATTATGACATCTGGATCACGGTTGGTCAGACGCTGCACCAAACCGACGAATCCCTGCTGGATGTATGGGATGAGTGGTCGAAACAATCAGATAAGTACCAAGAGGGTGAGTGCCACAGGCGTTGGCTGTCGTTTAGCCGTGGTGATGGGAACAGGGGGATCGGAACTCTGCTTCATGTTGCGAAAGAGCAGGGTTGGGAGCCGTCGCAAGACCATCGCGCCATGACAGTGGATGACTCCACTCTGGAGCATGTATCCAATCTTTTAAATGAAATCGGAATTGATCAGATGGGAGTAACTGTTGTGCCTTTACAAACCGTAGAGAAAGTTGGGGTTCAGAAGAAGGGCTCTTCAACTCTGTGGCAAAACCAAAGACAGGAATCCCAAGAAGGAGGAGAGTCGAAAGGGCGGAACGAATCATCGGATTTGGTTGCCGCAAAGGTCTTGCAATTGTATGGGGGCAATCTGAAATACAGCGAAAATCAAGGATTCTTTTACATTTACGAATTCAGGCACCCCGGTGTTTGGTCTCATGTGTCTGATGTTGAGATGAAGGGTTCCATCAAAGATAAGTTGGAAGTCCTGAGGGAAGCGGTGTTGCCTAGGGGCTACAGCATGAACATGATTAACGATGTCATGGAGCAGTTGCGGATCTCAACCATCCATGACGATTGGTATGAGGGAAACGATTACCTCCTATTCACCAACGGAATTTTGGAGGTGGAGTCCAGAGAACTACTGGAGTTTGATAGGAATATGTTCATGACGCAACAGTTGCCGTATGAATACGACCCAAGTGCGACATGTGAGCCGATTATTAAATGGCTGAAGAATGCACAAAACGGAAGCTGGGGTCGGGTCCAGGTACTAAGGGCTTGGTTGCGGGCGGTACTGCTGAGTCATTCGGAAATACAAAAATTTGTTGAGATTGTCGGCCCAGGCAAGTCAGGGAAGTCAACTTATGCCAACCTGGCCCATGCTCTGGTCGGTGATGAGAACGCCATGATCTCATCGCTGGAACATCTGGAGAAAAACCGCTTTGAAACTGCGAACCTCTATAAGAAAAAGCTCCTCCTCTTCAACGATGTGGAGCGATATGGTGGCTCGGTTTCTGTCCTCAAAGCAGTCACTGGTCGTGACCTCATTCGAAAAGAGCGCAAGTTTCAAGCAGGATCTCAAAAACCATTCAAGTTCAATGGGCTAGTCATCATTACCGCCAATGAACCTATCCAAACAACTGATCCGACTTCTGGCCTTGCTCGTCGCCGTCTCACCATTCCTTTTGACAAGCCTTTTACTGGCAACTCTGCAGAGCAACGAATCCTCATTGACATGGATGATAACGGACATCCGTTCGGGGATTTTGCATCTCTTCTTCCAGGACTGGTGAACTGGATTTTGGATATGTCCCAGGCAGAAATGCGGGAATATCTGATGGAAACTACCAAGAAGGTTGAGTTTTTTGCCAAGCACCATAGGGAGCAGATCCTTAAATCCAATCAGATCATGGATTGGATGGAGCACTGTGTCGTCTTTGATCCAGGTATTTCAACTCCTGTTGGGTTGGCGAAGCATTCGACGCCGGGCACATCAACGGTTTATGCCTCTTGGGATAAGTTTTTGTACCCAAGTTACTGTGAGTTTTCCAGAGCATCTAATAGCAACATCCTTGGTAGGAGCCGATTTGAAACGTTGTTAATGGACGTGTGTGTTCACCAGCTGCAACTGAATGTCTACAAGTTCAAGGAGCAACGGCGTGGACTGCGGGTTGTAAACATTGCGTGTCGTGCATCAGATCAAAAGTATGAAAAGTATCCGTCCATCGTGGAGGTTGGGTTGAATAAAGAGGAGTGGCGAATTCATTATGGGGATGTGCTGGATAAGAAGACTGGTGAGAAAATAGAGGATGGCGAAGAAGAAACACTGTGAGCAATGGCCGTCACTTAATTCTTGATCTGTACGACTGCGATCAAGCCCTCTTGGATAACTACGAGCAGTTATCTGAGCTGATGGAGACTGCTTTGTTGATGGCTAATGCGACTATCCTCAGGATCTTCGGTGAGAAATTCCAGCCTCAAGGAGTGACTCTGTTAGCTTTGCTTGCTGAATCCCACGCATCTATCCATACGTGGCCCGAGTTGGGATATTGCGCTATCGATCTCTACACCTGTGGAGAAAAAACAAGAACACATAAGGCTGCTGAGTTTTTAAAATACAAACTAAAAGCAAAAATCTCAGAAGAAAAAGAACTTGTACGGTCAATTACCCCGTCCGTTTGTGTATAGTTAATCGAGATATATTCGATTAAACATGGATAAAAAACCAAAGATCCTTTGGTGTGGTGACATCGTCGCAATGACTGGTTTTGCGCGTGTTACTGAAAATGTCATCTCACGTCTTGACGATAACTTCGAAATCGTAGTCCTGGGAAACAACTGGTGGGGAGACCCAAACCCCCTGCAAGAACGCTACAAAATGTATCCGTCCTCCAATCGATACCAGCAGGAACCTTTTGGGGTTGATCGAATTCGTGAAGTGGTGGAGCGCGAACGTCCGGACATCGTATTTACGATCAACGACATGTGGATCATCAACAATCAATACAATCAGATTAAGGATTTGCACCAGCAAAAGCTGTTTAAGTTTGTTGGCTACGCGCCAATGGATTCGTATAACTGGATCGGTTGTCTCAGTGAGACTGCAAATGAGTGGGATGGGATTGTTTCTTATACGGAATTTGGCGCTCTCGAATTTGTAAAGGGCGGCATCACCAAGCCTATTGCCGTAATTCCGCACGGCGTAACGCCTGGTCAGTTCTCTCCCATGGACAAGGCAGAGGCGCGAAAACGGCTGGGATTGCAAGAAGATATCTTTATTGTTTTCAACGGAAACCGCAATCAATTTCGCAAACGGCAAGACATTACAATCTCTGCTTTTGCCAAATTCGCCAAAGATAAGCCAGATGCTCAGCTCTATCTGCACATGGGTCTTAAGGACCAGGGCTGGGATGTGATGAATGTATTTGGCCGCGAAATGCACAAGCAAGGGCTGGATCCAAACGGTCGGATCATCATGACGGCCAACAGTCCCAATCCTCCGAATGTTGAAGTGGACATGCTTAACGCCATCTACAACACTGCTGACGTAGGGGTCAACACTTGCAAGGGTGAGGGCTGGGGACTTGTTAACTTTGAGCACGCCGCTTGCCGTGTGGCTCAAGTGGTGCCTGATCATACGTCATGCAAGGAAATCTTTGATGGCTATGGCAAGCTGATCCGCTGCAACCACACAGATGTAGATGTGAACTACGCCAGGGAAATGCCCTGTCCCTCAGACGATCACCTGGCAGAAATCCTTACGGAACTTTACGAAAATCGTGATGAGCTGGATCGTGTGGCCCAGGCATGTTACGAGCGGGCAACCGACGAGCAGTTCTCGTGGGACACAGTTGCGTCCAAGTTTGGCGGCATTTTTGAAGACGTACTGAACGAGGTGGATCACAGTGTTGAGCCAGAGGTTCAGGCTGAAGGCTGCGTACCAAAGAAAAAAAAGGAGAAAAAACGGAAAAAAGAATTGGTGCCTGCGTAAATTCGTGCGGCACTAACGCACAAAACCGCTGCCCCTCCCCCGCCTTCTCCACCGAGAGGGCGGTTTTTTATTGCCAAGAGGACCGTAGACGGGAATCCCGGCCACGCTTTTAGTCTCAGGTTGTGTCTCAAGTAAGTGCGATGGGCAGGGAATTGGGGCAAATGTGCATAAAACACACTATAGATCCGTTTTTACCTAATCATGGAGTTCGGTACATTTTGGCGAAAATGTCGGCGTTTATTGTGGGTCTCATGAGACAAAAGTGAGAAACACACTATAGTCGACGACATTTTCCGGATTATGTACCGAACTCTATATTTAAGTAAAATCAAGTATATAGTGTGTTTTGTGCACAACTCATCCGATGTCTCACAGCTACAAGAAGATGCCACCCCTCTGGGCGCTGGAGGAAAAGCTGGAACTAACGGACGAACACCCCAGCGGGTTGCGGATTCGGAAGAGCGGCAAGTTCGTTGAAAGGCGCGACAAGGCCAACGGGTTCTACTTAATTTCGGTCGACAATGAGGTATTTATGGCGCATCGGGTGGTCTATTACATGCGCACTGGAGATTGCCCAGACCACTACGGGGTGAAACATGCACATCCAAATTTCGACAACGACAACAGAAAAGAGCTGGTTCCTTGCCTCCAGCCGCCCAAGAAGCTGGTCAAATCCCGCTGGGCACACGACTACCAGGAGTGGAACTGATGGCAAATCTGCTGGGCACACAAGACAAAACCACCTTCCGTTACGTCCCAAACATTGATTCCCTGGATGATTCTCAACTTGAGTCTCATGGGTATTACAGAGGTTATCCATGTCCCCACAGACATCGCATAAGGGATCGCCAGCATCACTGGTGCTATCACTGCGCCGTCAAGATCAAATCCAATATCTGTGGATTTAATCTCAACTTCATACATCCGTACTACAACTACAAGTACGAAGAGCTGTGGAAGAAGATTGCAGTTGGAACTCCAGAAGAGTGCTGGGACATGAATTTACCTGGCTCCAATGGGCCACGGAGGCTGAGCTTTCCTTCTTACCGTGCTGGTTATACGGGACGAGCATCAGAAAACGTCACAGCACACAAGGCGATTTATCAGTGTGCGTGGGGGGATGTCGGCTCCTTAAACGTGACCCGTGTCTGCGGAAACCCCTGGTGCGGAAACCCGTTGCACATGGTTACCAGTTGGAATATTGGTATGCCACCAGGGGGAGTAGAACCTTTCGTTTTGGAATTTAAACCTGAACTACTTATGCTTTTACACAGCGCTTGCCGCATGGGTAGGGAACAAGAATTGATAGAGCGTTATTACCGCCAAACCATACGTCATCCGCTGTGCGCACCAGAGCCTCCCGATTACGATGAGGGTTAAATACGGCACGCTTAAAATAAAGAAAATGAAATCAAGATAAATAATGTCACGGAATGCGGCTTTATCGCAAACAAAACGCAACTTTAAAAATCCGCTTGTTCTTGGTACTTTTTCTGCCACGTCTTTGCGTTATTTAAAGGGAACGTTAAAGCAGGAATATAAAGTCATTGGATCGGCTGATACTGCTTTTACGTCTAACGGTGGATACGGTGGCGGCACATATAATCACTGGTTTCAAATCAATCTTGCAAAACCTGCGTGGATCATTGTTACCAAAGGACCACCGCGTCCACAATATGTTCAAGTTTCGGCCTATGACTTGAATCGTACGCCGATTTTGGCTCAGCCTATTTTTGATGCGGATTCAATCAATGACGGAATTAACAGACTGGGTGGTGTTTACATTCCGTATCTTGATACGGTCATGCATGGCCAGTCGGATCTCTACAACACTTACAACCGTTGGCGCCTTGATCGTGGCGACGATCGTTACTACCCGCTGAGCGAAGGCAGTTATTTACTTTGTATTTCATCAACTCGCAATGAACCACTCGAATACGAAGTGGGAATTGTTATTGAGTTTCCTCCAACGCAGATGTTTATTGCGCTGGAAGATGAAAATGAAGTCTCCTTGTTGTTACAAGAAACGGCAATTGATTTTGCTCGCACGATTAACGTTGAGGGCCCTGTTACTGCAGATATTGTCATCTCTAGCGATCCCGACCGCCCCAATGGGTTTTCGGAACTTTTATGTCAAATTAACTCTGGAGTTACAGTAACTGTATTAGAGGGATCTACGTGGTTAATTGGGGAACAAATTCCTTCTGCCCAAGCTCCAGAATACGCTGTTCTCGCTGAACCGGCTTCCGACGAATACTTCAACACTATCCATGATCATTCCCTTTCTGAATGGCAAGATGCCTGGAGCAGCCAACATCAAGACACTGATCGTTTCCCTGAAATCTTTGTGCCCTTGGTCAACAGAGATTAAAACAACAACAAAAACTAAATTTGAATGTTATTGTGAAAACAATCCTTGGTACAAGGGATGCCGTATTTATGACGTGTAATGGACAGTGAAAACGTCTCGTTTGAAACGACGCAAAAAGATTGGGACGATTTTTTTGCCCCAGAATACAATTTTGAAAATGCGTTTAGTCCCGTGGATTCGTACGCAAGACGGGTGCGTTTGGTTAGTCAGCTTAGCCGTAGCCAAATCGATGAGGCAGATAAACGACTGGATGAATTCACGGAAGAAGAAATCTTCCCGCCGTCTGTCTTCGAGTTTGACCGGTAAGTTTGGTCCCAAAACACAGGCACTTGCAATTCGTCAATTACGTCAATGGATAGAAGAATTACCAGCGGGCGATATTCTTACACTGCGTTGTGAATGTGCTGACCCAGAAAAACAATTTCGAGTTTGGAAAAAATGGTTTACAAAATATGAAGATTCAAAGTGGGAAACAAAAGAAGAATTTAGATCTTTTTGGTTTTATAAACCTCTATCAGTAGAATAAAAGAAACGGAGATAATCTCATGACTGAACACATTCAAAAGTACATTGAAGTTGCCCTGGCAATTCATGCCGCCGCTTCTGTGATTTGTGCCTTGACCCCCACTCCCAAAGATGACAAGTTTCTTGGCAAGGCTTACAAAGTAATCGAGACGATCGCTTTGGTCGTTGGTAAAGCAAAACAACGCTGATCAATCAGGTAATCCCTGAAACCACCAGGTAACTCCTCCCTGTTCTTCAACCCATTTACGTGTGGAGTATGCTTCTTCCTTGGGCATCGTCGCACATTTTTTTTCATCCCCTACTTCCCAACAGATATTTACTCGTATATACGGATTCCTTCTTACTTTCATTGATTAATAATCCCATCGCACTCTCGGTTTTCCCGTTCGCATTCCCAAGTGTACAAAGCCGCGATCGGCTCCATAGCCTAATGAATAAGGCCAATTTTTATCGCACCAGGTTTGCACTGTATAAATATCAGCGCCTTTGATATAGAAATCAACAGCTCCGACATCTGGCCCAGAGAATAAATGCTCAGAATTTTTTGCACCTCCTACGGATTGATTCACGGCAGGGGGACGATTGCCGCTCGTTATGATGATCGGCTTATTCCCAAATGCGGTTCGAACTTTTTCTAGGAAACGACAAAGTTCAATAGCAGTTTCGCATTGATACTGTTTATTGAAACGTCTTGATTCTTGATTAAGAGTCAGCTCACCGTAAGTAACGTGAGGAGTTATTTTGTAACTGAACGGACTCCAGGGGTTGAATTTTTGTGCTTGTGGAGGATCAGTTGGTTTAACCTCTGCCCCACTGGTTCCAAGTTGTTTGTCCATGATTTGGATCAACTTGGTGGCGTAATTTGGATCCGTTGCGTAGCCCTCTTTGCTTAACAACTGAGCGCATTGGTTACGACTTGTTGCTCGATTGACACCTTTATATCCTTCGTAATCTTTGTACCAACGGGTAACCAGATAGTCAATGCCTGAATAAAGATCAGGAAAACGTTTGAACCAAGCGCTGACGGTTACTTCCTTGCCGTTATAAAACTCTTGTGTTTGCACCAGGCATCCTTTGCCCTGTTTATCTTTAATACCAAAGTAGTTGTGATTACAAGAAGTGTGTTTACCCCAGCCAGATTCCAGTGCCCACTGAGCTGCAACTACCTCTGGATACTTGGCCCCAGCTTGTTTTGCTGCTGCAACTACACCAGCCCAAGTGTTTTCGAATGTAGGTTTTGCCGAGTTTTCATTGCGGTATTTGTCGGCAAATTCCTCCAACAAATCTTCGGGAATGGCTTGCTGTAACCATTCCCATGCCTCGATTTGATGCGGAAGTTTTTTGAAATATTCAACCGCGTCCAATAATTTAATAGACATTGGCCTGTTGCTGTTAATACAACTTTAGGCCAATGTGTTCAATTACCAGGGTACACCAGCAGCCTTGGTTGGATGCTGTTGCTCATCGATTTGAGCTTGAAGAGCTGCTTCAATTTCGGCAACTTTTTCATCGCCAAATTTTTCTTTAACCCAGCCGATGACAATCTCTTCCGTCAAACTAGAGAACGGAATCAAATTGTCGGGGCGTTCCAAGCCAATAGAACCGTATGCTCCTGAAGAATATGCCTCGTTACTGGCATTGACTGTATAGTGAACCGTGAACACAAACCCATCGGCGGTTTCCCGCTCCAGGTTGGCAACTTTCCATTCAAAAGCGGTAGCCATAAAAAACCAAAACCTCTGTATAAGTATAAAACATTATTTAAAGTTCTGGGATTTCGTACTCTTTTGTACTGTTGCAATAGTGTTTAAAAATAATTTCACTTGTATTCCCCGCCCAGTTTGCCACTTGAGGCACAGGAATTCCGGCCTCAATCCAGCGGCTAATGGCTGTATGCCGACAATCGTATGGCCGGTATAAATGAGTAATTAACCCAGTTTGGTGCAAAGGCTGTAGTTTTTTGCGGAAATAGCTTTGAAAAGCAAGCCTGTCCCAAGGAAAAATGAAGCGATCATTTTGCGGGAGTTGCTTCAAAATTTCTTGACATTTGCCGTTCAATGGCACCCAGCGGCGTTTGTTGGTTTTGGTGCTGTCCTTTAGGCCATGCGTTAATGTGTAGTTCTGATGGACAAGAATCTTATTGTCCTTAATGTCATCCCAAAGCAATGCTCGTACTTCTCCTGTACGCATTGCTGTTTGAAGCATGAACTCTGTATACCAAGCCCAGTTGATGTTTTTGTAACTGAGCTTTGCCTCCAATGCAGCAAGCACAAGCCCCATTTCGTTGCGGGGAATAACAATAACTTCCTCATCCCGCTGAGGCGCTTTGGGCATTTTGAAACTTGCCAGGGGGTTTCTATCAATAAAGGCAATGTCTTCCTGTGCTGCCCAGCGATACATTGCTTTGGTATACATGGCTACACGTCTGGAAGTAAGCACTGGCTTTTCCCCCAAGATCCAAATCATGATCTTGCGTGCGTCTTCAAAATCTTGGATGGGGCAGCGCCTCAGCCATTTAGTGACTTGACGGTAGTCGCTGGTAAGACTAGTGGGACAGAGGGAAATACTGCGTTCGTCAACAAATGACTGCCACACACCAGAAAGTGTGGACGCAGCAAGGTCTGTGCGATAAGATAAGCCCATCGGTCTAGGTCCTTAGATCGGTCAGGGGTCAGGGTGTTGCCGCACCGCTGATCCACCTCTTTCATAGCACACTACGCGACCGGCTTGCTTTTGGGGAGCACCAGGGAAACTGCGTAGTGATTGGCACTACAAGCCCTCAATCAGAGTTCGTTGTTAGCGCATCTGGTGGTGTCGGCTTTGAGGTTGACTTGGATCCGGTTACAAGCATCATCCAGCTATTGCATTACAACCGCAGCAGTAGCGCCTACGTTTCTTGTCGAAATAACGCCTTAGAGCATAGTTTTGAAACTAGCGGCACCGAACGCGCGCGTATCGACACCAGCGGACGCCTGTTAGTTGGCACGTCTAGTTTTACTGGCGAAGCATCTCTTGCGATCAAAGCTTCATCTGCTGGCAGCGGCACTCAAGCTCAGTTAGTGCTGCAAAGGGGACAGACAAATCCGGCGCCAGATCTAATTCTTGGAGTTATAAAGTTTGCCGACGCTGACGCTACTGGTCACATTGGCGCAGCTATTGCTGCTGAATGTGACGGAGGATTTAGCTGGGCAAATGATGATTACCCGACAAGGTTGGTGTTCTCGACTACCGCCGACGGGGCGAGTTCTCCGACGGAGCGGATGAGGATTAATAGCGCTGGATTGGTTGCTATAAACACAGCATCAAAGTTTGATATTCACAATGTATCGCTTGCTGTTAAAGGTGCTTACCCTGCCACGCCTGTGGAAATACAACAAGACACCACAAGTAATCACTTTTCAATAACATTCCGCAACGCTAACGGCCTAGTAGGCAGTATTACGACAAGCGGATCTGCGACATTCTTTAACACTTCTTCTGATTACCGACTGAAAGAAAACGTCGAGCCCGTTGCTGACGGCATCACCCGTTTACAGCAACTAAAACCCAGCCGCTTTAACTTCATCGCAGATCCAGACAAAACGTTTGACGGCTTTATCGCACACGAAGTTCAGGCTGTTGTCCCTGAAGCTATTCATGGCGAAAAGGATGAAGTAGATAATGACGGCAAGCCTGTCTACCAAGGCATTGACCAATCCAAGCTGGTGCCCCTGCTAACGGCTGCGCTACAGGAAGCCATTGCCAAGATCGAGCAACTGGAAGCTCGGCTAACAGCCGCTGGCATTGAGTAGTCCCCTTCGTTAGATACGACATCTAAATCAAGAGGTTCTTCCACTGGATCGCCAACATCATCTTGATTGCTCAAGTCGAGACTGGCTTCGCAGTATTCTTCCCAGGCGGTGTCAGGCATAGTAGTGAAGGGGACTACGCGCTCTCAAGAGCAGCAACTTTGGCCTCAAGGGTTTCGATCCGCTCCATTGCTTCCTGTAGTGCCTTGACTGCTTTCATGTAGAGCACCGAGTAGTTCACCGATTTAGTGACGGTGCCTAGGTCGTTGCCTTCGGCGTCGCGGTCGGGGGATTCGCTGACAAGGCCAGGGGAGACAAGTTCAACCTCTTGGGCGATCAGACCGATCTGGGTATGGGTTTGGTGGCCGGTCTCTTCCTTAAAGTTGTACTTGCGAACTTGAAGGGATTTGATGTCGGACCACTGAGAAGTGGCATCAACGACGTTCTCTTTCAGCTTGATATCCGAAAGTGATCCGTAGCTATTATTAGTATTTTGGATGTTACCATTTGTCCAAATTATGATGGAATTAGTTCCTCCGCTGTACGCTCCGCTGGCGCTGTGTTTGCCAATAAAGTTTGCCCAATTTGTTCCAGCACTAGTTTGACTAAATACAACAAGTGCATGATTATTTGTTGTGGCACTAATACCGACCAGATCGATGCCACTTGTAATCCTCATCCGCTCCGTCGGAGAAGCCGCATTGTCGGCGGTAGTCGAGAACACTAACCTTGTCGGGTAATCATTATTTGCCCAGCTAAATCCTCCGTCACATTCAGCAGCAATAGCTGCGCCAATGTGACCAGTAGCGTCAGCGTCGGCAAACTTTATAACTCCAAGAGTTAGATCTGGCGCCGGATTTGTCTGTCCCCTTTGCAGCACTAACTGAGCTTGAGTGCCGCTGCCAGCAGATGAAGCTTTGATCGCAAGAGATGCTTCGCCAGTAAAACTAGACGTGCCAACTAACAGACGTCCCGATATATCAGATCTAAATGATTCAGATAATACTCCGGCTCCATTGGCTCTGTGCCAAATATGTTGCTGATTTATTCCAGCAATATAATTAAGGCCATCCTGTCCTGCCGTAAAACCTGTGGAGTCTGTAACAGCATCGTAAACCTTTAACTTTATATTTGACAGGCTTATGGAAGCCTGCGGTGTATATTGACCTCCTAGGCTAAGGGTTACAGGCGAAGTAGAACTAACAGAAGCTGTAGAACCAATTTGCAATTCTTCGCCAGGGCTCGTGGTGCCAATCCCTACTCGGCCTGCACCATCAAGCGTCATAACAGTGGCCTGGGTCCCACTGCCACTTGCAACCTTGAATGCAAACGTGTTGCCACCAGCGGAACCACTGAATCCTGTTGATTCAATAC
>Ga0194134_10002706_pt1 | contig 20357 bp, 21 predicted proteins | sample TA2KigOff0mmetaG_FD_148602 | JGI IMG/M metagenome (GOLD analysis project Ga0194134, IMG submission 148602) | Freshwater microbial communities from Lake Tanganyika, Tanzania - TA2015056 Kigoma Offshore 0m | ecosystem: Environmental > Aquatic > Freshwater > Lake | place: Tanzania: Lake Tanganyika... | reverse complement strand
ATATGGTGGAACTGGATTTGTTGGTGGTATTTTTTGTCAAACTTATCCGGAAGAAACTATTATTATTCCCAGAGAAGAGCGTGAACCACAATCAAAAAATATTCTTTATTTTCTAAGTACAACAAGTAACTATAATGTTTTCCAAGATCTTCATGTAGATATCAATACCAACCTCAATATTCTCATGGATGTCCTTGAGTATTGTAAGGATAATGATGCCATCTTTAATTACATGAGTACTGGTTTTGTGTACGGAAATGATGTTATCAATGCTAAAGAAACAGATCATTGTGATCCAAGAGGTTTTTATTCAATTACAAAAAGAACTGCCGAACAATTGCTAGTTTCTTTTTGCGAAACTTTTGGAGTAAAATATAGAATTCTTCGTTCCACTAACATCTATGGACATGACAAAGCAAAATCATGTAAAAAAAATGTTCTTGGACATATGGTAAATCTTCTTAAATCAAATGAAGAAGTGATATTATATGATAATGGAAAGTATTATAAGGACTATATGCATGTAGAAGATGTTGCCAAAGCAATTAAATTTGTCCTTGATAAAGGCGAAGTGAATACAATTTATAATATTGGAACAGGTCATACTCGTCTTTATAGGGAAATTATTCACATGGCAAAAGATCTTCTATCAAGTGAAAGTAAAATTATTCCTGTAGATACACCAGATTTCTATAAAAAAGTTCAGGCAAAGAACTTTACACTTAATGTTGATAAACTTTATTCTCTAGGATTTCGGCATACCATCTCCGTTGAAGATGGTCTAAGATGCTTGTGTTTTGATATCCCGTCTGTTATAATATAAAAAAATGTCCTCCCATATGAAAAATTTAGCACTTGGGTTTTGTTCAATTCGCCCAGTACAACTTCCAGAAGAAGCTTGTGATGCTAGAGAAGAAGAGTATCTAATTTGTCTGAAACAACTTAAGAGAGTTCTCCCAGATTACTTTGATCTTTTGATCTGTGAAAACACCATTGATGAATTGGGACAGATTAAAAATGAAGAACTGAGAGCACTTCTGTCTGAGTCCGAAGTATGTGCAACTGGAAGTGCTGGAAATATTGGTACAGTTAATAAGGGTATGGGAGAACTTCTTATGCTCAAAAGTGCCCTTGATGAAACTGACCTAGATAATTATAAGAATGTTTCTTATATTACGGCAAGACGTTTTTACACTTGCCCATATGTCTTTGAAAGAACAGATAGTTTAGGAAAGCAAGCATTACTATCAAATCCAGACTTCGCTTATATTAATGGGAAATTCCACGAGAGTTGTAAGGAAGGACTTTATAATGATATGTTTTTCTCAATGAATTCTTCTGTTATGGTTGATTATGCTAACTATGCGATGAAGTACATTCAAGACAACCCAGCTCAAACACTTGGGTCTGAACAACTACTTTATAATTTTGTCACTGAGAATAAAATTGAATATGAGTGGTTGACTTGGTTGGGTATTATTCGCAATGATTGGTTAACCATGATCCACAATAAATGGGAGGGATCTAAAACAATCCTTGATGTTGAAAACTTCCACGTTAATTGATTACTAACATAAACTTATTCTAAATTACAACAATGAAAATCCGCGATACTATGCTTCCTGTTCTTCGCCCTGTTGGTGGTGAAGAAGAACTTAATTCTCTACGTGAATCCCTTGAGAGTGGATGGTGGGGTAAGGGACCTAAGGTTGCCGAGTTTGAAAAGAAGTTTGCTGAGATGGTCGGTGCTAAGTATGCTGTCGCAGTGAATAGTGCCACCAGTGGACAAGATCTGGTATTTAAGGCACTGGGAATTAAAGATTGTGATATCATCAACCCCACAATCTCTTTCATGACAACCGCTGTTGTTCCCCTGTGGAATAACTGCACTTCTAACATCGTTGATGTTTTGGAAGATACGATGTGCCTGGACCCTGAAGATGTTCGAAAACACCTAAAACCAAATACCAATGCCATCATTGCCGTTAATCAGGCAGGTGTTGCTGCTCCTATTGATGAGATTCGTAAGTTCTATGATGGTTTCATCATGGAAGATTGTGCTCATAGTTGCTATACTCCTGGTGCTGGAACCAAAGGTGATGTTGCCGTGTGGTCTTTCCAGGCAGTGAAAACAATGCCTTGCGGTGATGGTGGAATGATCACCACTAATGATAAGGAATTGTATGAGAAACTGATTCCTTTGACCTGGTTGGGCATCACTAGTACCTATTCTCGTGTTCGTAAGGATGATGGTCTGACTGGAAAACCTGGTTACTCCTGGGATTATGAAGTTGATGTTCTTGGATACAAGTGCTACATGATCGACCTTCAGGCAGCAATCTGTCTGGAACAAATGAAGAAACTTCCTAAGAACCTTGAATGGCGTCGCCATATTCAAAAGTGCTATAACGAAGGTCTTGATGGTTTGATTCGCACTCCTGTTTGGTCTGAGACCGTTCAGTATTACTGTGCTCGTGTTCCTGCTGCTGAGCGTGGTGATATGATTGATTATCTTGCAGACAAAAAGATTCACACCAGTGTTCACTTCAAACCACTTCATAAGTATGAAATTGTGAAGCAGAACCGTGAGTATCCTGTTGCTGACCGTGAATGGCGTAAACTTCTCAGTCTTCCTTGCCATCCTGGTATGACCCAAGAAGATATTGATTATGTGATCTACTGGGTTAAGGAATTCTATGGTGAGCGTGGCATTACTTCTTACAATGGTAAGAGTGCAGTTTATCACGGCACCATTGTAACGGAGGACTGATATGTATTTGGATAATTATAAAATCGAAGGGACAGTAAACCTGGATGCTAATCCTTGTTTCGGTAATCCAGACACTTTTCCAAACTTCCAAGAAAAACTAGAAGAGTTTAAATCTCTACTCGAAAGTCTTGTTGTTAATAATGAATCTAAGACTTTCTACAAGTTTGGTGATGGAGATTATTTTTTCCTCAAAAAACAGGGAGTTGGTAGTGCCTCTCCTGGTCGTAGAGCACTGAGTAAAGGATATGATGATATTGGGCACGAAGACTTCGTAGAAGGTGCCAAATTGTGTGATTACTATACTTGTGAAATCTACCCAGAGAATATCTCAAAGTTTAACGAAGTTATCCATGATACTGCCATTGATTTTCCTGCAGAGTATGGATATGGACTCGTTGCCAATAAATGGATTCTTCAAACCTTTGCTGGTAAGATTGGATTGATTGGTGCTGATAGTAAACTCAATATCATTGAGAACGTTATAGAATCTCCACAATACCAAGAGTATCTTGGAATTGAAAAGTTTGAAGATTATATTTCTCTTCCACAGCGTTTTGCTTGTGATGATCTTGACGCAACTGAGAGAATGGTTGGTGAACAACTTAAGAACTCAACTTCTAAGATCTTTCTAATGGGTATGGGTCATGTTAAGTCTGGTTTGATCCATCGCCTTAAAAAGTATACCGATGCGGTGTTCCTTGATGTTGGATCATCAATTGATGCTCTTGCGGGTATTATTGATGTTAATCGCCCCTTCTTTGGTGATTGGACTAACTACCAGATTGATGACCAAGAACTTTATACTGGAGTTGATTATCTAGCATACGAAAAGCAAGGAAAGCATATTTTACTTGAACGAAATGATTGAAGAATTCTACGAACAAAATCTTTCTTGGAATGAGCGTATTTCATCAGTTATTGATAAACATCACTCGCACCTAGATTCGAACATCCTTCAAAGAAATCCACCTCTTTCCTTCCGTGAGGATGGTAAGGTGGATATTGATATTATGTATCCGCCTGAATTAGAACTGAGGGAGGATTCTTCTCCCTATGATGAATATTATAAGTGTATTCAAAAGACATTTTCTATGGATGAAATACACACCTTTTGTGATGTCGGATGTTCTACTGGTCATTTAGTATACAATATGCTAAACTATACGGATGCTTGTGGTATCGAATACTTTCAATACCAAAAAGATAATGCCGACCAAAAGATACAAGAATGCATTAATATTTTAGATATACGTGATCCAATTGCAGATGATGTGAAGTTTGACTTAGTTAACTGCACAGAAGTTGCCGAGCACGTAGATCCTAAGTTTTTGGATGTATTCCTCGATAATCTTAAAAAACTTACAGGTAAATATCTAATTTTGACCTGGAGCAGTACATACCCACCCGTTGATGCTCCACCACAACATATTAGCCCTCTTTATCCACATGATGTTGAAAAACTAATGAACGCCTGGGGTTTTGAACTTGATAGAGAAAAAACTGATAAGTTTCTAAATGAGTCTAATATGTATAGTAAGTTTTATTTTTGGTGGCGTGAGAGTTTAACCATTTGGAGAGTAAAATGAAAGTAATGATCGTTGGGCACGGATATGTTGGATCTGCCGTTGCTTCTATTTTTACCGATGAAGAGAAGGTAATTATTGATCCAAAACTGAGTGATGATATCGTTCCTAATCATGCTGGTGAAAAGTTTGATGCCGTTTTTGTTTGTGTAGATACTCCAAAAGGAAACAATCATGGTCTCTTGGATATGATCTTGGAGCAGGTGAATACCCACATTGGAAACAACACTCCAGTTTGCTGTAAGTCAACTTCAACGCCAGACTATTATTATTCTGCTCAACAGAAGTATACTAATATCCGTGTTCTTCACAGTCCTGAATATCTAGACTCTCGCCATAACATTGAAAAGTTCCAAAATCAAAACTTCTGTATTATTGGTGGGGAAACTGAAGCAGCAAGAACTGTTGCCGATATCTTTATTGATCGTCTAGAAAAACTTGAGAACGAAAGAGTTGGTATTACTGATATTCGCTCTGCTGCTTTGATTAAGTATGCTGAAAACTTCTTCTTGGCAACCAAGGTTTCTATCTATAATGAACTCTATAAAGCACACCAGAAAATTGGATGTGAGTCTACCTTTGATGAGTTCCGTATGATTGCTGGTATGGATGAACGTATTGGCACATCTCATACTCAGGTTCCTGGATGGGATGGTAAGTTTGGTTGGGGTGGGCATTGTTTTATTAAGGACAATTATGAGTTTGAAAAGTTCTCCGGTAGTCCTCTTGTTAAGTTCATCAACGAACTGAATGAAACTCATCGCACCTGGGAAGAATGATCAACGTTCATAAACTAGGAACACTGGGCAATAATATGTGGCAGTATGCCGTTGCCCGTGTAATTGCCGAAGAGAATAATCTCAAATTGAATTGCTACTCAATTCCTGGATTTCCAAATACAGAACAAGTTGTTGATGGAAATGAGCACGATAGTCCTGCTGTAAGAATTGAAGGGCACTCCTTTGACATTAATTCTCTGACAAACAGTAGAGTTGAGATGGCAGGATATGTTCAGCGATATGAATATATCCGTGAACACAAAGAGAAAGTAAAAGAATGGTTTCAGTTGAATGTAGAGTCTCCTATCAAGGTTCTACCAACTGATTTTGTGGTTTCTATTCGTAGGGGTTGGAACGGATATCCCACAGATCTATGTCCACCCAAAGACTATTTTCTACAAGTGTTTGATCATGTTGAATATGATCGTATAATTTTATGTACTGATTCTTTTGATGATCCATTTTTTGATTTTATGGATGATCTTAATGTGAAAGTTGTTAAAGCACAATATTCACCATTAGAACAATTTGCCTTGATCAAGTCGGCAAATAAGATTCTTTTGACCTCTTCTACATACTGTTGGTGGGCAGCATTTCTTTCTAACGCTGAGGAGATTTATTATCCTTGGAGAGCAGACCTAGTTACAACAGATAATGGTGTGGATTGGTTTGTAGACGATGAGGATCGTTACATTGTAATTAGAGAAGACTAAATGAAACTTGTAACTGGCGGCAATGGGTTTATTGGTAGTAACATTACTGCCGATGTTAGAGTTTGTAGAAGTGAATGTGATCTGACTGATTATCGTTCAGTAGTTCAAACTTTAGAAAAGTATTCCCCAACAACAGTCATTCATACTGCTGCTAAGCATGGATCTGCCGTTGAGATGCTGAAAGGTCACACTCAGTATATTGAAAACAATGTGTTGAGTGATATGAATATCATCAAGGCTTGTAGAGAAGTAGGTGTAGAAAATCTACTTATGCTTTCTACAATTACTTCGTTTGATCCCAATCATCCTTCACCATTTACTGAAGAGTCGATTTATGGTGAAGTGAATGAAAAGATCTTTGGATATGCTTACTCTAAGAAGATCTGTGTTGGTCTTTGTAAGGCATATCAATTAGATTATGGACTGAATTATAAATCAATCTATCTTGGAAATACCTACGGTCCTCATGGTAAATTCCATCAAGACGGAACTGTGATACATAACTTGATCTATCGTTTTCATAAAGCAATCAAAGAGAACATTGATGTTCTTCTTTATGGGAATGGTAAAGTTTTTAGAAACTACTTGTATGTTGAGGATTTGAATGCTATTATAGACTTGATCCTCCCTAACAAGGAAGTCAAAGATCCAATCATTGTTTCTTCTGCCAAGCAGATATCAATCATTGATATTGTAGAAGTTATCAAAGAGTGCCTAGATTTCAAAAACAAAGTTGTATTTGACTCAAGCACAATGATTGGTGATCAAGTAAAGGTTGTCGATAACACCAAACTCATCGATGTGATTGGTGATTTCAAATTTACATCACTCAAAGAAGGCATTAAGAAAACAATAGACTGGTATCAAAAGAATGATTTCGTTTAATAATCTTGGTAATCTTGGCAGACTTGCCAATCAAATGTTCCAATATGCTTCATTGAAGGGTATTGCCAGACATCGTGGATATGACTTTGTAATCCCACCAAAGGATTTCTTTGGTGCTCAGGACTATAACGTTAAGAACTCTGACGTAACACTGTATGATGTTTTCAATATTGAGAATAGAAATACTGTTGCCGTAGTTCAAAATCCAGTTCTCCAAGAAAGGTATCATACTTTTGATAAGGAACTCTTTGAGAACTGCCCAGATAAGGTTGATCTCTTTGGATACTTTCAAACGGAAAAATACTTCAAGCACATTGAAGATGAGATCCGTGAGGACTTCTTGTTTAAGTCTGATGTAATCAAAGATTGTAGAGAAGCATATAAAGAAAACCTGGGAGATACTGAAGTTATCTCTCTTCATATTCGCCGTGGTGATTATGTTTTAAATGATAATCATCCCATTCAGTCTATTGAATACTATCAACGTGCACTTGAGAAATTACCAAGTGATATTCCTGTTCTTGTATTCTCGGACGATACTGAGTGGTGTAAGGCGCATGAGTTCTTCCGTCCAGATCAGTTCTTCATTATGGAAGGTAACGGAACTGAAGTTGATATGTGTATGATGACTCTTGCTTCATATCATATTATTGCCAATTCCTCATTCTCTTGGTGGGGTGCCTGGTTGGCAAAGAGCAAGCATGTGATTGCTCCTAAAAACTGGTTTGGTGGTGACTGTGTAAATAAAGATGTAACGGATATGGAATTTAACACTGGTAACTGGAGTTGGTTATGATTGATGATTGGGCATGTCTTACGACACAAGACGTTACTCCTTATGCTGAAATTTGTAATGAAGCAGTAGAGAGTGATGAAGTTTTTACAAAGTTTAAACAAGATCCAAGATATACGGCAATCCTAGAACACGTTTCACCTGAGCACGGGCAAAGGTATTTTGATGGCATTGCTCAGTATGAACTGGACGAAGAAATTATTGAACAGTTTAAGGAAAATGATAAACTGGGTGGTTCTCGTGTAGTTGATTATGGAGAACCTTTTGGACTTGTTTCTCCATCAACTCTTCGGTATGTTCAAAACACCCTTGATATTGGTCACTTTGTTGGTGAAGGGGATATTAATAAAATCGTAGAGATTGGTGGTGGTTATGGTGGTCTTTGCAAGAGTATCAGTTGCCTTTGTGATTTTGATGAGTATCACATCTATGATGTAGAACCGGCATCAAGACTTCAAAAGAAGTATCTTTCTAACTTTGATGTTGGTGAGAAAGTATCTTTTCATTCTTCTGTGGATCTTATTGAAGATGTAGATCTTGTGATTAGTAATTATGCATACTCTGAGCTCAATTTGGATCTACAAAACGCATACTATGAGAACGTAATCAAAAATGCAAAGAGAGTTTATATGATTCTCAATCGTGGTGAGGTAAGTAGAGAAGTTCTACTTGAAAGGGCAAAAGAAGATTTTGAAGTAACTGTAGAGAAAGTTCTGGACTTTTGGCCACCTAATGGATACTTGTATTTTACTACTATGATAAAAAAAGGAATTTAAAATTTATGGAAAGTTTTTCTCAAGCTGGGCAAGATAAATTTGTTTTAGCAATATTAAAAAATAAAATAGGTGGTAAGTATATTGAAATAGGTGCTAATGACCCAATAAGTATTAGTAATACGTATTCATTGGAAAGAGATTATTCTTGGGAAGGATTTTCTTTAGATATTGTTAGTGACTATGTTGACAAATTTAACACTGTACGAAAAAATAAGTGTGTTCTTGCAGATGGATCAAAATTTAATTATCATGAACACATTCAAAATTTATGGGGAGATATTGATAGGATAGATTATCTTCAAGTTGATTGTGAACCAGCAGAAAATACATTTAAATGTCTAAAAACAGTTCCACTAGATAAGTATCGTTTTTCTGTTATTACATTTGAGACTGAATATTATTCATCTGGAGAAAATATAAGAAATATTTCTAGAGAATATCTATCGGATTATGGATATGTATTAGTTGCTTCTGATGTTCATAATGTCGGCAATGATCCTTTTGAGGATTGGTGGGTCGATTCTTCTTTTATTGATGAAAGTATTTACAAAAAATATATTTGTGAAAATAAAAAAGGTAAAACTATTTGTTAATTAAAATGAAAATTTGTATTCTGACTATTGCTACAAATAAGTATATTCAGTTTGTGGAAAGACTTCTTGATAATATTGAAGAGAATTTCTTGAATGGGCATGAGATTCAGTGCCTTCTTTTTACAGACCATGAAGTAGAAACATCTGACAATGTGAGAGTTTCTCAAATTGAACATGAATCTTGGCCAATGCCAACTCTTAAGAGATACAATTACTTTGTAAAAGAGAAAGAGTTTATCTCTCAGTTTGACTATTGTTTCTACTTTGATGTAGATATGGGTCTTGTTGATAAGGTTGGAGATGAGGTTCTCAGTGATCTTGTTGCCACAATGCACCCATATCAATCCTTCTATCCTAAGGAAGAGCGTTCTTATGATAGGAACGAAAAGTCTTTAGCATATGTTCCTGTTGGTGAGGAAGGAGAACTCTATTATGCTGGTGGGTTCAATGGTGGATCTACCAAGAGGTTCCTGGAGATGGCAGAAGTTCTTGCCGATCGAGTAACCAAAGACCTTAATAACGGTGTGATTGCTCTGTGGCACGATGAATCGCAGATGAATCGTTATCTTATTGATAATCCCCCAACACTCAGTTTGACTCCATCATACTGTTTTGCTGAAGAGCATATGGGTAATCCAAATTATCCTTATGAACCTAAAATTATTGCTTTGAAGAAGAATCACAATGAACTTAGATCTTAGAAAAATCCCTGCCATCTACATTAATCTTGACAAAGATACAGAGAAGAATGAGCGGATGGTTAAGATGCTTAATGAATGTGGGTTTGAAACTGTCATTCGTGTAGAGGCATACTCTTTCCCTGATCGTCATCTTGCTGGATGTTCCTTATCTCATCATGTGGCACTGAATGAAATAGATCCACCATTTATTGTGTTTGAAGATGATTGTGTAATTAAGAACTTTAAACCAGAGATCGAAGTCCCTGATGATGCTGATGCCGTATATCTTGGAATCTCTTCTTGGGGTAGAATGAACTCACACTCTGGTCCTTTTGTTCAGTATGAGAAACTTGATAAAGGACTGGTTCGGGTGTATAATATGCTGGGTGCTCATTCAATCTTATATTTGAGTCAAGAGTATTCTTCTCTTTGCAGTAAGATAGCAAAAAATGGACACGATATTTCTGACCACCAAGATATTGGATTTGCCGAAATACAACGTTATTATAATGTATATGCTTTCGATGATCCTTTTTTCTATCAAACAAGTTCGAACGGAACAGATCAACCACTGAGTTCATATCCAACACACGAACTGTTTCAACCACATAAAAATTTTTGGAAACCAACTGGATTGTACTGATGCTTAACGTTTTTTATAGAGACAGTCATCTAGGTTCCAGGATGTCTGGTCCAAAGAAAGTAATTGAAAATCTTCTCAAATCTTTGAAGGATACTGATACTGCCTTTGTACTTAATGAAGAGAAGTATGATAATACTTTGTTTCTTCACTGGGATGATCATCATGTACCGAAGTATGATGCTCTAAACAATAAACAGAACCTGTTGGTTGGTCCACAGATTTGGCCATTTGCACCAGAGTTTTATAAACTTACTGAGTATAATAAAATTCTTGTCCCTGGACAATGGTGCCAAGACTCTTATAATAAGTCTTTCCCAGATTATAAAACTGCAATTTGGCCTGTTGCCATTTATGCACCAGAAGTGGAAAATAATATCAAAACAGATTGTCTAATCTATTATAAGAACAGACCAGAAAGTGATCTATTAAAAGTTTTGGATTTCTTTGAAAAGAGAAATATATCCTACACTGGTCTTCAATATGGAAATTATACTCAAGACGAATTCAAAGAGTCCTTGAGTGAAGTGAAGTATTGTGTTATAATCGATAATACAGAAAGCCAAGGTATTGCCATCCAAGAAATGATGGCAGTAAATAAACCACTCTTTGTTTGGGACCAAACTATTTGGGACCACATGGGTCAGGAACATGCTGTGCCTGCCACTTCTGTTCCTTACTGGTCTGATGAGTGTGGAGAGCGCATAACTTCTTTTGATGAATTTGAAGAGAAGTTCAATATTTTCCAAAGTAAACTTGGTGATTATTGCCCTAAGGACTTTATTGATAGAGAACTATCACCAGAAGCAACCGTAAAAATTCTACTGGATTATTATGCTAGTTAAAATCTATGCGATGGTTTTCAATCGCCCAGATCTTTTACAACAACAGATTGATTGTTTTAATAAGTATCTACAAGATAACTTTGAATTCAATGTTGTTTATGATACTAGGGATGATGAGTACCTCGATCAATTCAAAGAGATCTGTGAAAAGAATACTATAAACTTCTATTACCATCAATCTCAACCTGGTGGTACTCCAAGTTTTTATAACTCGGACGCTATTCAGTGGACATATAATAATCTAGTTTGTAAAGATGATGAAGACTGCTTTGTTCTCTTTTTAGACCATGATGTATTTCCCATCGAAGAATTCAATGTAAATGAATTCATGGAAGGGTATGATATTGCTGGATGTGCCCAAGAAAGAGCACACATTACCTATATTTGGCAGGGTCTTTTATTCCTTCGTAAGAGTACTGTGATGCAAGAGGATTTTGATTTTTATCCAAAACAAGTTGATGGTCAAATGCTTGACTCTTGTGGTGGAACTTATGCTCTTGTTCATAATCCAAACATTCGTTACAGAGCAACTAGCGTTGAATACCCAGAGGATTATAATGGTATAAATCTATTAGATGAAAAGAACTCAAACGGATTTGGATTCGAACTCCATATCGATGGTAAGTTTCTTCACTCTAGGAATGCCAGCAATTGGCACAATGGGTTGCGAGTAACTGATACCAATAAGACTTCTGTTCTTAATACTATTCTTAGCGACTTTATTGAGTGATGGATAAAAATAAATCAGCATATAAACTCAAAAACTTTGGACCTGTATATTATCTCAACCTTGATGGGCAACCAGAAAGACGTGAGTATATGGAGGAACAGTTTAAGTATTGGCAAATAGAAAACTATGAGCGCATCTCTGCTTATGATGGTAGAGATGATGATCTTAGTGATATCATTAAAGGTAGATACCCAGAGTCAATGACTTCTGGTGAAATTGGATGCACGACATCTCACCTGAAAGCAATCAAGCACTGGTATGAAACGTCAGATAGTCCTTATGCAATTATTGTTGAGGATGATTTAGATCTTCAACTTGTTCGTTTTTGGAACTTTACCTGGTCTGACTTCGTTGCTAAACTTCCCTATGATTGGGATGTGATTCAACTTGCCATTATCTGCACTGGTAATCTTCATGTTCAACTTCATAAGAGATTTGTAAATGATTTCTCTACTGCAGCATATATGATTACTCGTCATCATGCTGAGAAGTTGCTCAAGCATCATGTGCGCGATGATAAGTATAAGTTAGATAATGGCGTAAAACCACGTCCAGTTGCCGATGATCTTATCTATAACTCTGGTAATACTTTCTCTATTCCTTTGTTCTTGTATAGAATTGCTTTGGGATCATCCATTCACCCAGAGCACATTGACGTATTCCATCGAGGAAGTCATGATGGATTGTTGAACTTCTGGCAGCAGCAAGGACACGATCTTTCTATTGATTCTTTGACAAGTTATGATCCTTATTTGGGTAGAATTACAAATCCAACACCTAGAGAAGAACCAAAAGAGTAAGCATTTATACTTACCTTGTGTGAAAACCGTAACAAGAGGGGCTTGACCCCTCTTTATTTTTCCTATATAATTGTGTAACAATTCTTAATGAATGTAACAATGACTGTAACTAAAAATGAGTTCGGGCAAATGAATATGTTTGCTAAAGAACCTTCTATGTACATGACAAAGGAAGACCTTGAGCGTTATGGTATCGAACCTTATGCCGTAAAGGCAGAAAAGATGAATGGTCGTTGGGCAATGATGGGATTTGCTGCCGCTGTGATTTCTTATGCCACTACAGGTAGCATCTTCTTCTTTGGCCTGTTTGGTATTTGAGGGTACTTGACAATGTCTTCAATTATCTTTACAATTACTAGTGTTGCCTTCCTTGTTTTGTTGGCACACTCAGTAAATCAACTTTCAGAGACTTATTAATCGATGACCTATAATGTTACTCTCCGCTCTCCCGACGGCACCGAGACCACCATTCAGTGTGCGAGCGATCAGTATATCCTTGAAGCGGCAGAAGAAGCGGGTATTGACCTTCCTGCGTCGTGCCGTGCTGGTGCTTGCTCCGCCTGTGCTGGCAAACTCGTAGAAGGAACCGTAGATAATGAAGAGCAGTCATTCCTTGATGACGACCAAGTAGCAGACGGTTGGATTCTCACCTGTACCGCTTATCCTACTAGCGATTGTGTGATTCTTACCGAACAAGAAGAAAACCTTTAATTTTAGGAGAAAAACAATGAACGAAAAAGCAGAACGCATTAACGGTTGGTTCGCAATGATTGGAGTCGTTGCCGCAATGGGGTCCTATGCCGCCACTGGTCAAATCATCCCTGGCATTTGGTGATGGAGGTTAAAATGCGTAAGGAAGATTTTCAAGTCCCACAAGTAGAATTTGTGCTTCGTGTTGGTGGAGAGTTTGTAACCAAGACCTCTGCTGAACTCTTTAATAATAAGCGTGTAGTGATTTTCAGTCTGCCTGGTGCTTATACGCCTACTTGTAGTGCCTATCAACTTCCAGGATTCGAGGAGAAGTACGATGAATTTGCTGCTCTTGGCATTGACGCTATTTACTGCCTTTCTGTTAACGACGGCTTTGTTATGAATTCTTGGGGGAAAACCCTTGGTATCAGTAAAGTTACTTTAATCCCTGATGGAAATGCTTACTTCACACGTTCTATGGGATACCTTGTCAACAAGTCTAACCTTGGTTTCGGCCAGCGTTCTTGGCGTTATGCTGCGGTCGTGGATAATGGAATCATCGAAAAGATATTCGTGGAGAATGGTTTGCGTGACAATGCGGACACCGACCCATACGAAGTATCAACCCCAGAAAACGTTCTTGAGTATGTAAAGTCAACTGTGAGGGAACCAGCACCAGTTTGATACAATAAGTATTAATACTTTACTCTGCTTCTATATAAGGAGCAGAGTTTTTTTGTATATGCCCAGAGGACAACTGTCTAAAGACATCATAAAGTGTGATGTGTTAAAACTAAAACAAGAATTGGATAAAGAGTGGATGGATAAATCTGGGTATGATTCAAAGCATCTAGCACATAAATATCTTAACAAGGTTTTGGATAAGATCGAAGAATATCGATATTAGAACCTTCTACTAAATATTTGATATAGAACGGATCCTAACAGATGGCAAAAAAGTTAGTTTATAATTATACTTTCACTCCTGGTGGTGCAGGTGCTGGAACCATCGCTATGAGGGGTAGATGGGAAGAGAGAACAATACTTTTGATTACAAATGTTACTGATAATATTATTATCTATAACTTTGCTGGTTCTGGTCTGGGTGGAACAACAACATATAATTCAACCACAGATCAAACCACACTGACTTTAAATTATAATACTTCATCGATGAGTTCATCTGATGAACTCCAAATCTTTGTTGACCAACAGTTTGACGAAATTGAGTTCTCTGACACATTTACTGATCCAGTTTTTAAACTAAGAGTTTCAACACCAGAAAACTTAATTGATACTGACTTTGAATATGGGTTACAGTCTTCAAAATGGGAAACACTTGAGTTAGTAAATAATATTCCATCTGTTTATTCTGCCAATGGTGGAGTGTCAATTGGTGGTATATCTGAAGTTGCTTCTACAACAGGAACTCAACTGATTAGGGTTACTTGTACAATAGATCATAACTTATCAATCGGAAATCCCATTGAAGTTCAGGGTCTTATTTCAAGAACAGCAAATGGAAAATATATTGTAACTAATGTAGAAACTACAAAGATTTTTTCATATAAAGCAGCAGGAGTTCAGGCAACGACTGGAGATATTAAAACTGCGTATACTACGATTATTCCCGCTCAGTTTTACAGTTCTTCTGATATTGTTTACAATCAATATGAGTCAATCGCAACTGATAATGCAAGTCCATCTACTTTAACATTTACCACGGACTATAATCATGGTCTGTCAACATCAACAAGTTTATACATTACTAACACAGTTGGAAAAAGGACATATACTCTAACAAATAATAGTTCCACCGCTCCCGATGGACTTCCATATGTCAAATCAGGAACTGCTGCAACGACAACAGACTCTTCTTTCTATTTACCCGATCATAAATTATATCAAAATCAAAGAATTACTATAACTGTAAATAGTCCAGCATCTTATCCAACTTCTGTTGCTGGAGCAATACCACCAACAGATGCTTCAACATGCCAATCAGTTTATAACGCTACAACTGCGGCATTGGATACTATTAGATCTACGATGGGTACAGATGCCAGTAGATTTTTGATTAATTGGTCTTCCCCAAATTCATATCCACTTTACGCTGATTCTTTTGCAGGCGTAACCGCAGCAGATTCTGGATCAGCTACTCAAACTGATATTGCTTATCAATATATGGTATATGGTGAATGGGCTGGAAATAATCTAACTTATTTTAGATGCTATAAAAATAATAACCTTGGATTATACAGTGAGTATATAATGAGTGGACACACCGGTAGAAGCACAGCAGCACTTGGATTAACTGGAACTCCTGTTGATGTGGGAGCATTATTCAACAGAAATTTCGTTTCTGGATCACCAATAGGACCTAGTAACTTATCTAATAGAGGACTGTTTTGGTGTGGCACTCCTTTTATTTCTAATTCATATTCACCATACATTGTAAGTATTAAACAATTTCCATCTTCCGCAGTTTTGTTGGGAGATGCTGCTGGCACTCACACTTATTACTTTGACTTTTCTCATTTAAGTAAAAGATTATTCGCTAATTATACTAGTTGGAATACAGGACAACAAAATACTAGAACTGCAATTGGAGGTGGTTGGGTTTATACTTATTATTCTGTATATACACTACCTTCCAGTCCTTATAATGGATATCAGAGTATTTACATTAATTTAGAAAATACTTCCTTCCCTGGATATTCTACTTTATTTAATCAAGCTTGGAGTGGTCAAACTGTATCTGGTGTGGCAGCTTTCTATGGTCAAATGACCCAACCAATGGGTCCTTACTATAGAATTGAAGTATTACTTCCAATTGATGATGATATAGTTTCTAGTAGATATGGTCCTTCGGGATCTGTATTGACAACCGCACAAATGGTTAATACGATTGCGACCCAAATTGCTAACGATCTTACTGGTCCTGTTTTTCCGGCTTCAACTGGAATCACAACAGCTTTTGCAAGTATTGTAAATTCAAACAGAATTAATTTAAGAAGTAGCAATGGAACAAAATATTTGTTTAGTAATACAGGAACTGGTCCATACACAATTGAGACTGATCAAACATCTGGTGTTCTTGATGATTTTCATATCGTTTCTGGACTTACTAGTACAACCGTAAGTATCGCATCAAGTAATCAAGTTTCTCCAAGGGTGCTAACATTTAACAGCACGACAGGGATCGTATCTTTTACCAATGATCCTCACATTTACGTTCCAGGCGGACATGGTTTAGCAGATGGTCAAAAAGTTGTATTTAATGTAACCTCTGGATCAGCTCCATCTGGAATTTCAAATGGTCAAACTTATTATGCTATCGTAAGAGATAGTGAATATCTGAGATTAGCATCAACAACTGCAAATGCTGTGACTGGAACAAATGCCATAACAAATCCAGCTAGACCTCTTACAACGGCACAGTATAATCTAACGATTAATTCGATTGCTGGTAGAGTTGCTGCTGCTGGAACAATTGGAATTACAACAGATATCACGGCAACTGTTACTGGATTTAATACAAAATTCCTATCAACGTATAAACCTGGAGATCGTTTTATTGTTAGGGGAAGTGGAACTCCTCCTACTGGATCAGGTGGAGTAGCACCAACATTTATAACAGGAGAAGTTTCATCAATTATAACCGATACTTCATTGCTATTAACAAGTGCCCCAGGTGTTACAACATCAAATGCTCCACACTTTGTAGATACTAAGATTAATGTAAGAGCTGATGGTGAATTTTTACATAGACCATTTGATGGTGGCGTGGAAATTACGGCTGGAACATCTCCAGATTCTCAAATTGTTCGTCAGACAAGAAAGTATTTCCGTTATCAATCTGGAAAAGGTATTCAGTGTTCTGTTGCTATTAATTTTAATCCATATAGACCAATTAGATTAGCAACTGGAGCAGGATCTGCAGTTACAATGGAAACTGAATATCCACATGGTTTAGTTCCTGGTAATACAATAACTGTTCGTGGTGCTAGTGATTCAACTTATAATGGAACTTTCACAGTATCTAGTGTAACTGACTTTACATTTAGTTACACTGCTGGGGGAAGCGTGAGTGTCACTAACCCAACGGGATTTGTTGAATATTCTATTTCAAATTATACGAATGCTGGTGTTCGTTGTGGTCTTTTTGATTTTCAAAATGGATTTTTCTATGAATATGATGGAAGTACTCTCTATGTTGTAAGGAGATCATCTGTTCAGCAATTATCAGGTACAGCAAATCCAGTTAGAAATAGTAATATTGTAACTGGATCTAATTCCAGATTTCTAGATCAGATAAGTGTTGGTGATATGATTGTCATTCGTGGTCAATCTTATAAGATAACAAGAGTTGAAAGTCAAACAGCAATTCATATTCAACCAGCATATCGTGGATCAAATCAATCTGGAGTTGTTATAACAAAAACAATAGATACCAAAGTTGCTCAATCATCTTGGAATATTGATAAGTGTGATGGTACAGGTCCTTCTGGATTTAATTTAGATATTACCAAGATTCAAATGGCATATTTTGATTATTCTTGGTATGGTGCTGGTAAGATTCGTTTTGGATTTAAAGATACTTTTGGTAAAGTTAGGTACATGCATGAGTTTATTCATAACAATAGATTGAATGAAGCATACATGAGATCTGGAAATATTCCAGCAAGATATGAGGTGTTCAATACTGGAATACCAACATTTGTTCCATCACTATTCCACTGGGGAACTTCGGTTATTATGGATGGAAGATTTGATGATGATGACAGTTATCTATTTACTGCTTCTGGTAATTCATTAACATTTACCAACGGTGCTTCTCAAACTGCAACAACAACTGCTTCTAGTTCATTATTTACTCAGAGAGGATCTGGTGGTTTAAATAATTATTATGTTAGATTGTCTTTTGCGACAGCTGATGCTACTAAATTCTCAACTGGTATTCCACTATATACTGCTAACGGTCAATTAAATGGTCAAACAGTCAACTTCACAGGATTTGGTAGTGGTGTATTTTTTGTTTACATATTCCTGAACACTGGATATACAGCACCAGTTTCTTTTCCAATTGTTTCTTCTGCCACTACTGTTAATATTGGTGCTCCTACTGCGGGAACAACAAGCATTGATCTAAACTCACTGATTCCTCTAATTAGCGTTCGTCTTGCTCCTTCGGTTGATAATAGTTTGATTGGGTCTTTGGGAGATCGAGATGTTGTTAATCGAATGCAATTGAAAATGAAAGAACTTGGTGTATCGGTTAGTCATGACTCTACAATTACTGTTGTATTGAATGGCAATATCAGTAATACAACATACGCAAATGTTGGATCACCTTCATTGTCACAATATATTTCTCATCTTGCTGGAGATACTATTGACGGTGGATTTACAATTTATCAGTTCCGTGCTTCTGGTGGATCTCAAAAATCTGCTGGTAAGAGATTTAGTAATACTTCAACCTTTAGTTTGGATGGTTTAACAGATCTTGGTAATTCAATTCTTGGTGGTAATAATGTTTTCCCTAATGGACCAGATATTCTTACAATTTGCACATCCGTTGTTGAAACTTCTGAAATTGATACAACATCAGTTTATCAGGTTTCATCTAGACTTTCTTGGGCAGAATCTCAGGCATAAAGACTAGATTAATTTCCAACTTGAGGGTATAATAAATACTATTACGGAAAAAATTGATAATAGTTAATGGGCCTCTTTAGAAAAAGTATAAAGCACTCTAAATCCTCTAAAGATCTAGATAATAAAATCAAAAATCTTGATGAGGATCTAAAGAAAACGGGCGTCACTATCAATGAAAGTGATGCCCTACCTTTGTCCGAAGAGAAAGTTGAAGACGTAAGATATGATTGGAGAAAGGATTTATATGAAAAAAATGACACTGAAGAAGATCTCACCGAAGAGTATGTAAGTGAGATTAGAGAAAAGCACCGTAAACTAGCACTAGTTGAAGACTCTCTTGAGTCAATCAAGATCCGAGAAGCACAGAGTATCTTTAGAGAACTCTATCAGGATCAAGTTGAGCAAGTAGTAGAGAAGTACGTTTCTTCTAACAGTGCCGATATTGTAACTCTTCGTGAAGATCTGTTCCTTGAGTTAAACAAAAAACCAAATGTTGATCTAAGTGCTCTTGAAGATAAAATTGATTTTCTTGCGATCAAGTACAGAAAACTGTCTGAGGGATTGCTGAATGATCCATTAAAGAATAGCGATCCACTCTCTCAAAATCCAGTTACTCTAGAGCAACTCAAGAACCACTATCAACTTCTTGTTGGTAGACTTCAGGAACAACTTGCCACTCTAGGTGGCGGTGGTGAAGTTCGCCTTGAGTTCCTTGATGATGTAGATAGAACCACTGCTAAGACTGATGGATACGTTCTTCAATATCAATCATCAATTGGTAAGTTTGTTGGTGCCGCAGTAACAGGAAGTGGTGGTGTTGTTGGATCTGCTGGCACTTGGACAGTTGATAGTGTCGGTATCAATACTATAAAGAATGTTGGTATTGGTACGACGGCAAAGGATGGATATAAGTTATATGTTGAAGGTGATGTAAGAGTTACTGGTATTCTTACAATTGGTCAATCTTCAATTACTTTTAACGGAAATAATAATCAAATTCAAGTAGGAACTGGCGTTACCATTGATGGCAACACTGGTATAATTAGTGCAAAGTCACTTTATATTAATGGCGTATCGATTGGTTCTACCGGTACTCAAGGAGTTCAAGGAACATCCGGTACTCAAGGAGTTCAAGGAACATCCGGTACTCAAGGAGTTCAAGGAACATCCGGTACTCAAGGTGTTACTGGTGTTCAAGGATTAACTGGAACTCAAGGGACAACAGGTGTTCAGGGAACAACAGGTTCTCAAGGAACAACTGGATCTCAAGGTGTTACTGGAGCAGGGACTCAGGGAACCACTGGATCTCAAGGAACAACAGGTTCTCAAGGAACAACAGGTTCTCAAGGAACAACTGGATCTCAAGGTGTTACTGGAGCAGGGACTCAGGGAACCACTGGAACACAAGGGACTACAGGTTCT
>Ga0194134_10002694_pt1 | contig 20442 bp, 18 predicted proteins | sample TA2KigOff0mmetaG_FD_148602 | JGI IMG/M metagenome (GOLD analysis project Ga0194134, IMG submission 148602) | Freshwater microbial communities from Lake Tanganyika, Tanzania - TA2015056 Kigoma Offshore 0m | ecosystem: Environmental > Aquatic > Freshwater > Lake | place: Tanzania: Lake Tanganyika... | reverse complement strand
GACTGCGCCAAGCAGGATTGCCAAAAGGACAAGTTGTCCAAATGCTGCCCAAAAACCCATAACAATTTCTCCATTTTCTGCAGGAGTTTCCTGCATTTGCGAACCTACGATCAGCCCCCGACCTTTGGGTGGATACCCGTTAAAACGGCACAAAATAGCCATTTGGCGTGACCCCCGACACACTAGGCATGGCAAATCGGACACCCAGACAAGGCGCCCCCGAAGCCCGCGACCTAGTCTCAACTCATGACAATCGAATCGACAACAAGGGCCTCGTTCACCGCTTTCAGCGAATCGACGAAACAAGATTGGGACAACATCATGGTCCAACTTGAGACCACCCAGGCGCGGGTCGCCGATCGAATCATTGAGCAACTCGAGTTTTTGCGACACGACTTCGGCGGGTTCCCCGTCAACCGTCTCGAGCACTGTCTGCAAACCGCCACCCGCGCCGAGCGCGACGGTCGTGACGAAGAATATGTCTTGTGCGCGCTCTTGCACGACATCGGCGACAACCTCTCGCCCTACAACCACGCGGCGGTGGCCGCGGCAATCGTCGAGCCGGCGGTTTCGAAAGCCAACCACTGGCTCGTCGCCCATCACGGCATCTTTCAGGGCTACTACTTTTGGCAACATATCGGATTAGACCCCAACGCGCGCGACAACTACCGCGACAGCGAATACTTCGACTACACGGCCGAGTTCTGCGCGAAATACGACCAAGTCGCGTTCGACCCCGCCTACAAGAGCGCGCCGCTCGAACATTTCGTGCCGAGCATTCGCAAGTTCTTCGCCCCGCGCGACCGCACGGGCGAAGCGATCAACTAGACAGGTCGAAAAACTTCAGGTCGTGGCGCAGGCGCGGCGAATTGCGTCGGCGAGTTGGGCGATCAGCAAATAGCCGTCGTCGATCAAAAACCCGTAATTCAAGAAGGCGTGAATCTGCCCGTGATAACGCACGCAACTAGTGGGCACACCCAACGCTTGCAACTTTTGGGCGTATTGCTCGCCCTCGTCGCACAACGGGTCATATTCGGCGGTGACGACGAGGGTCTTGGGCAGTTTGGCCAGAAGTTTTTCGTCGGCCAAGAGCGGCGACACGAGCGGATTATCTACGCTCCCCTTGCCACCCGCAAAATAATGACCGTAGAACCAGCCCATCGCCGCGGCCGTCAGCAAATAGCCGTCAGAGTTGTTGCGATAACTTTCGGTCACGCACCTGGCGTCGACGGCGGGGTAAACCAGCAATTGCATTTTCAGGTCGACACCCGAATGTTGGGCGACGAGCGTCGAAAGATTGCCGCCCGCAGAGTCGCCGCACACGACCATACGGTTCGCATCGCAGCCGAGACTTGCGGCATTGTCGCGGGCCCACCGAGTCGCGGTCAAACAGTCTTCAAGCGGTGTCGGAAACGGAAACTCGGGGGCCAATCGATAGTCGACACTCAACACGGCGCAACCCGACTGCACGGCGAGACGACGACAGGTGTCGTCATAGCCGTCAAGCGTGCCGATCACCCATCCACCGCCGTGAATGAACACGCACAACCCCAAATTTTTCTCGGCGGACGGCAGATAGAGACGCGCCGGCACCCCGCCTGCGTCGATGTCGCGCATCGAAAAAATCGGGAAAGTGCTCGGAATGTAATAGCGCAGGCCCATCTCTCGCGCCTCGGTAGGAGTCATCTGTTCGAGTGGCGGCTCGGGCCGTGCGGCGAACAAATTCAAAAAGTTCTGAGTTTGCAGATGCAGGGTCATTACTTGAGCAGATTATCCAACACTCGAGTTTCGCCCACAACCCGACCGTGGCCGAAGATCGGTGATTCGAACGCGCGGGGATCGACGGCGGCGATGTCGACGCCGAGTGCGAGCAACGCTGCGCGCATCAGCGGTGGCCGAGCCCTGTTCGCGCCGTCGCCAACTTTCAACGCCACCGCACGACCGTCGGGCAAAGCGGCGGCGAAAACGCCTTCGGCCCCGTCTTTGGCGATCAGACCGTGAACCCCGCGCATCAACAATGTGACGTCGCGCGTCGGCCCACCCACCATTTGCGGATGCGACCGCATCGCCTCGCCCACCTCTCGCGCCGGCGAACCGGCTTTCGCCATCGCCACATTGCGAAACCCGCGGGCAAGGCCGGCAAGCGTCATCGAATGTGCGGGTGCCCCGCAACCGTCGACGACGACATTGGCGACCTCTTCACTGATTAGTTCCGGCATCGAAGAAGTGATCAAAGTCTGAAGTTCGCTCTTCGGGCTCAGGTAACTTTCGTCGGTCGCCCAACCGCAGGCGACACAAGTAGCCAACATTCCCGCGTGCTTGCCCGAGCAGTTCATTTGCAGCGAGTTTGGCCCACCGCCATTGCGCACCACCTCGTGCGCCGCATCTTCGTCGAGCGGCAGGTCTTTGGTGTTTCGCAACGCCGCTTCGGTCAGACCTGCGATCGACAAAATCTCTCGAGCAGCCTGCAGATGCTCGGGCCGGCCGTCGTGGCTCGCACAAACGAGGGCCAAAAGATTTGCCGGCAAGCGCAAACCAGCCGCGACCATCGCCGTTGCCAAAAACGGCTTGGTCGACGATCGCGGAAAAACAATCGCTCGCGGCGAACCGACGCTGAAAGCAATCGACCCGTCGGGCGCAAGGCAGACAACCGCACCGTGGTGCACCGACTCGGTTGAATTGTTCCGAACCGTGACGGCAACTGGCTCGAGATCAGATGCCTGCATTGTCGGGCGCTAAATCTGCTTGCGGGTTTGACGACCTTTGAACTTCGACAGCGCGAATCGAAGCACCAGCAAAACTATTGCGGCGATCACCAGCCACTGAAACACAGATATATATTCACCGACGCGTTCCCATTGGTCGCCCAAGATCGCACCCGCGCCGATCAACGCGATGTTCCAAACGGCGCTGCCCAAAGCGGTAAGAACGATGAAACTCGTCAGGTTCATGCGCCGAAAGCCGGCCGGAATCGAAACAATCGACCTGATCAACGGCACGCACCGCCCGACCAATACGGCAACGACCGAACGACGATCAAACCATGCTTCGGCGCGCACTAAATCGGCAGATTTGACCCCGAACCAGCGACCGAATCGGTCGATGAAAACGCGCAACCGCTCGGGGCCGATCGCCGCGGCGATGAAATAGAGAATCAACGCACCGACAACCGAGCCGATCGTGGCGGCGATCATCATGCCGAGCACCGATGTGTCGGTACTGACTGCCGAATCGGCGCCGTTCGCGCCTTGTTGCGCCACGAAACCGGCGAACGGCAGGACGATTTCAGAAGGAATCGGCGGAAAGACGTTTTCGAGAACGACCAACAAGGCGACACCGAGATAGCCGAACTGATTGATTACATCTTGCACCCAGTTCGCCAAGTCACCCAACATTTTGCTCCCCCGACTTCACGCGAGCCTAGCGACTGACCGCGCCGTGGGCGCGACACGAGCGCGACCCTGGCGAGGCACTAGCACGACACGGGCGCGACTTAGTTGCGACTGAGCGCTTTGCGATTCTTCGATTTTGACTTTCTGAAGTCGGAGTTCATCGTCGCGATCACATCGAGCGAAATCTCTTTGGGGCATGCCGCCGAACACTCGCCGTGATTGGTGCATGAGCCGAACTGGTCGTCCATCGCCATGACCATCGCCTCGGCCCGCTTGTATCGCTCAGATTGACCCTGCGGCAAAACATTGAGGTGCGAGATCTTCGCGCCGGTGAACAAGTTCGCCGCACCGTTCGGGCACGCGGCGACGCAAGCGCCGCAACCGATGCACGCCGCCGAGTCCATCGCCGCATCGGCAACCGGCTTGGGCACGAGAATCAAGTTCGCGTCGGGCGCACCGCCCGTGGGTGCCGTGATGAACCCGCCCGCCTCGACGATGCGATCGAAAGAAGAACGGTCGACCATCAGGTCTTTGATGATTGGAAACGCCGCAGCCCGCCACGGCTCGATCACGATCTCGTCGCCGCTGTTGAACGTGCGCATATGCAACTGACATGTCGTCGTCGCCCGTTGCGGACCATGGGCGCGCCCGTTGATCATCAACGAACAAGTGCCGCAAATGCCCTCGCGACAATCATGGTCGAAGACGATCGCCTCTTTGCCCTCGCTGATCAAACGCTCGTTCAACTGATCGAGCATTTCCAGAAACGAGGCTTCGTCGCTGACCGTCTCGACTTTGTGAGTCTCGAAATAACCGGGGCTCTCGGCGCCGCTTTGCCGCCAAACTTTCAGCGTCAGATCGGTCAACTGCCTCACTTGTAGCTCCTCGTCGCAAGATGTGCCGTCTCGTAGACAAGCGGCTCTTTGTTCAACTCGGCGGCCATCGGATCGCCCGTCCAGTTGTAGGCCGAGACATGGCAGAAATTCTTGTCGTCGCGCATCGCCTCGCCATCTTCGGTCTGATATTCGCTGCGGAAGTGTGCGCCACAACTCTCTTGGCGATCCAACGCGTCGCGACACATCAACATGCCGAGTTGAAAGAAGTCGTCGACGCGACCGGCTTTTTCGAGCGTCTGGTTGACGCTCTCGCCCGTGCCCGTGACTCGCAGATCCTTTTTGAATTCGCCATAGAGCGCCGGCAACTCTGAAAGCGCCTTTTCGAGACCTTGCTGGGTGCGCTCCATGCCGCAGTAGTCCCAGATGATTTTTCCGAGTTCGCGATGAAACCAATCTGGCGATCGCGTGCCCTGCACGGCGAGATATGTTTTGAACCTTTCGCGCGCCTCGTTTTCGACCTGCGCGAACGCCGGATGATCGGTCGATGGCACGGGTTTGTTGAGCAACGGAGCCAAATAGTTGCTGATCGTGTAGGGCAAGACGAAATAACCGTCGGCCAAACCTTGCATCAGTGCGCTCGCGCCAAGACGGTTCGCGCCGTGATCAGAGAAGTTCGCCTCGCCCGCGGCGTAGAGACCCGGCAGCGTGGTGCCCAATTCGTAGTCGACCCACAACCCGCCCATGGTGTAGTGCGTCGCGGGATAAATGCGCATCGGCGTCGAATACGGGTCTTCACCGGCGATGCGCTCGTACATTTGAAACAAATTGCCGTAGCGCTCTTCGACGGTCTTTCGCCCGAGGCGCGCGATCGCGGCGGAGAAATCTAGGTTGACGCCGTTTTTCAGCGGACCGACGCCGTGCCCCTTGTCGACGAGTCGCTTTGCCGCGCGAGACGAGATGTCGCGTGGCGCCAAGTTGCCGTAACTCGGATATAGGCGCTCGAGGTAATAGTCGCGTTCGCTTTCTGGTATCTGTTCGGCGGGTCGCGAGTCGTCGGGATTTTTGGGCACCCATACACGACCGTCGTTTCGCAACGATTCGCTCATCAGCGTGAGTTTCGACTGCGACTCGTCGCTCTGCGGAATGCAAGTCGGGTGGATCTGGGTGAAACACGGGTTGGCGAACATCGCCCCGCGCCGGTGCGCCCGCCATGCCGCGGTGACGTTGCAGTTCATCGCGTTTGTCGACAAAAAGAAGACGTTGCCGTAGCCGCCGGTGGCCATCACGACCGCGTGCGCTGCATGCGAGGTGATCTCGCCGGTCAACAGATCGCGCACGACGATGCCGCTGCAACGACCGTCGATGACGACGACGTCGACCAGTTCGGTTCGGTTGAACAGTCGAACCCCGCCGAGACCGATCTGCCTCGACAACTGTTGGTAGGCGCCGAGCAGGAGTTGCTGGCCCGTTTGGCCTCGTGCGTAGAAAGTGCGGCTTACCTGGGCGCCACCGAAACTTCGGTTGTCGAGCATGCCGCCGTATTCACGCGCGAACGGCACGCCCTGGGCGACCATCTGGTCGATGATGTCGACCGAAACCTGGGCCAAACGATGCACGTTGCTTTCGCGACTGCGGAAGTCGCCGCCCTTGATCGTGTCGATGAACAGTCGATTGATGCTGTCGCCGTCGCCCTGGTAATTCTTCGCCGCATTGATGCCACCCTGCGCGGCGATCGAGTGGGCGCGGCGCGGCGAATCGTGGAATGTGAACGCGTCGACTTGGTAGCCGAGTTCGGCCAGCGTCGCCGCCGCCGAGGCGCCGGCAAGACCCGTGCCGACGACGATGACTTTGAACTTTCTTTTGTTGTTCGGGTTGACGAGTTTGGCGTCGGCTTTGTAGTTGTCCCACTTGTCGCGCAAGTCTCCCGCCGGAACTTTCGAGATCAGTGTCGCGGTCATCTGGTCGCCCCGCCTATGAAACGATGCCCGCGAGCACCGCGATCGGAAACGAGATGTTGCCGACGACCACGACCGCCGCGAACGCGGTCGCGAACGCCCAGCGCCAAGAGTTGAATCGCGGATTGTTCCATCCCAATGATTGAAAAATGCTCCATGCGCCGTGCCGAAGATGAATGCCAAGCAACAAATTGGCGAGCACATAAAACAACGCCACCGGCCAACGCCCGAGACTGCGCACGACATTGGCGTAGACCTCGGTGCGCACGAAAGTGCCGTCGGCGCCGACCGTGTTGACCACGCCGAAAGTGAGATCTAACAAGTGCCAGGCCAAAAATGCGAGCACGATCAGACCGCTGTAGCGCATCGTGCGGCTGGCGAAGTTCGCAACTTCATAATCGCGCGGCGACTGATATTTCACCGGACGGGCGCGACGATTCAAGACCGTCAACGACCATGCGGCGTGCAAATGCAAGACGAGCATCGCCAAAAGCCCGCCGCGCAGAATCCACAAGACGGCCCCCTTAGGTGCCAACGGATAAAGCAATCGCTTCAAGAATTCGGCGTAATCATCGAGTTCGGCCGCGCCGAGATACATCTTCAGGTTGCCGATCATGTGGAACAACACGAAACCCATCAGGGCGATGCCCGAAATCGCCATCGCGAATTTCTTGCCCACCGCGGTCGAATAAAGATCGACTAGAAACGGGCGTTTTTCGCGAGATGCAAGCGCGGTTCCCGTGACGGGGCCGCGCGAACGATTCGATTTGGTGATTACTTGCGCCATATCTGCGAAACCAACGCTAGTAGTCAGCCCAGAAACGACCGACATTTGTGGCCAATGGCGTGCGTGAACGGTGTCTCATCGAACCGCGAAATCTCAGCATTCGCACGGATACGGGCCGATTCTTTATACTTTCCGAGACACATAAACGGGTCGGCAACGTCGCCGACCTCGCAGAAAATGGAGAAATAACAAGTGAGCGCACTACTCGCATCTGAAGGCGGCTGGCAAGACTTCACCCTCAAAGGTGGTGAGTGGCTCATTTTGTGGCTCTCGGGCGGATCGGCGATTCTGGCCCTTTTGGTGGGCTGGTATCTGATGGTCAAGGTGCTGCAAGAAGACGAGGGCACCGACAAAATGAAGGAAATCGCCCAAGCGATTCAAGTCGGGGCGTGGGCGTATCTGAAACGACAGTTCCGCACGATCGGGGCGATTCTCGTGCCCGTGGGTGCGGTCGTCTTTTTGACATCCGTAGCGATCGACAAGCCGAACGGCGAGTCGGCGTTGTCGTTCGTGTCGTCGGGTCTTTATCGAACGATCTCATTCGTTTTGGGTTGCGTCGCCTCGGGATTGACGGGCTACATCGGCATGACCTTGGCGACGCGCGGCAATGTGCGAACCGCGGCGGCGGCTCGTCGCGGGTCGATGCGCGAGTCGCTGCAAGTTGCATTTCGCACGGGCGGCGTGGCGGGCATGTTCACCGTCGGCCTTGGGTTGCTTGGTGCGACGCTGATCATCGCCTTGTTTCAGAACACGAGTTCGGCGATGCTCGTTGGTTTTGGTTTTGGCGGTTCGTTGCTCGCCCTGTTCTTGCGAGTCGGCGGCGGAATTTTCACCAAGGCGGCCGATGTCGGCGCCGACCTGGTCGGAAAAGTGGAGGCGGGCATACCTGAAGACGATCCGCGCAACCCCGCGACGATTGCCGACAATGTCGGTGACAACGTCGGCGACTGCGCAGGCATGGCGGCCGACCTGTTCGAAAGTTACGAGGTCACCCTGGTCGCGTCGATAATTCTCGGTGTCGCCGCGTTCAACTCGATCGGTTTGAACCCCGCGCTTGGTCTGGTCTTTCCGTTGGCCGCGCGCGCTATCGGCGTCGTCGCATCGATCGCCGGCGTGTTCGCCGTTCGCGCCAAAGACGGCGAGACGAACGCGTTGAAGCCGATCAACCGCGGCTTTTTGACGGCCGGCCTGATCACGGTGATCGGCACTTTCGTGCTGGCGAACTATTACGTCGGCAACGACAAACTTGAAAAGTCGGGCTTCAGCAACACGGGATGGCGGGTCTTCGGCGCGGTGCTCGTTGGTTTGATTTTGGCCCAAGTCTTGAGTCGTCTCACCGAATATTTCACGGGCACCGAATACGGCCCCGTCAAAGAAATCGCCGAGTCGTCTGAGACGGGCCCGGCAACCGTCGTGCTCTCGGGCACCGCCTCGGGCCTCGAGTCTTCGGTATACGCGATCTTGTGCATCGCCGTCGCGCTCGGCACCACGCTTTGGATGGGTGGCGGCAACATTCAGTTCTCGCTGTATCTCGTCGCATTGTGCGGCATGGGCATGCTCGCCACCACCGGCGTCATCGTCTCGGAAGACACCTTTGGACCTGTCTCTGACAACGCGGCCGGTATCGCCGAAATGTCGGGCGAACTGAAGGGCGAAACGGGCAAGATTCTCGTCAGCCTCGACGCCGTCGGCAACACGACGAAAGCCGTCACGAAAGGGTTCGCCATCGGTTCGGCGGTCGTCGCCGCGGTCGCGCTGTTCGCCTCGTACATCGAGACGATCGCCGGAGAACTCGGTTTGAAAGATGCCGCGGGCAACAAACTCGAGGGCTCGGCAATTTTCACCGCCGTTGAAACCCAGATCAACGTCTCGGATGTAAAGACATTCATCGGTCTGTTGGTCGGTGGTTCGATCGCCTTCATGTTCTCTGCGCTGGCGATTCGCGCCGTGGGCCGAACCGCGGGCGTGGTCGTGCAGGAAGTTCGCGGTCAATTCAAAGACGGAAAGATCATGGCGGGCACGAAACAACCCGACTACGGCCCCGTCATCGATATTTGCACGGCTGCGTCGTTGCGTGAACTTGCGACCCCCGCCCTGCTCGCCGTGCTCACCCCCGTGATCATCGGCTTTGGCATCGGTTACGCGGCGCTCGGCGCGTTTTTGGCCGGCGTGATTCTCACCGGTCAGTTGATGGCCAACTATCTGAGCAACGCTGGCGGTGCGTGGGACAACGGCAAGAAATACATCGAAGACGGTCATCATGGCGGCAAGGGCTCAGACGCGCACAAGGCCGCCGTAATCGGCGACACCGTCGGCGACCCGTTCAAAGACACGGCAGGCCCCGCGCTCAACCCGTTGATCAAGGTGATGAACCTCGTCGCGCTCTTGGTGTTGCCGGCGATCATCAACCTCAAAGACAATGATTCGGCCCGTTTGACCATCGCCGGAGTTTCGCTGGCGATTCTCGTCGCGGCGATCCTGTTTTCGCGTCGCAAGACCGTGAGCATGACGGCCGCCTGATCGGTGGCGCTGTCGCAAAATGTCGACACGAGTTGATTATCTAAGCAACGAGTGGATCGTCAGGGTCGCCGAGGGCATCGCCGCGAACGAGAAAATCAAAACTCTGGCGAAACAAAATACCGTGTCCGTGACGCAGGTCGTCACTGGCACGCCGCGCGGCGAAGTCACCTATCACCTCGAGTCGCGCGACGGAAAGATTTCGTTCGCCAGCGGCCCGGCAAAAGTCTCTGACATCGCCTTCACCCAAGACTGGGGCACCGCCGTGGGCGTGGCCACGGGCAAGGTGAACGCACAAGAGGCGTTCATCAGCGGAAAAATTCGCTTCAAAGGCGATCACGAGCGCGTGATCGCGACCCAGCCTTTGTTTCTCGCGCTGGACGAAGTGTTCAGCGCGGTAAACGCCGACACGAATTTTTAGATCAGACCCAGACTGCGCACCGCGTCGCGTTCGTCGATCAATTCGGCCACCGACGCGTCGATCATCTTGCGACTGAAGTCGTTGATCGGCAGGCCCTGCACGATGCTGTATTCGCCGTTCGAACATGTGCACGGAAACGACGAAACAAGACCGGCCGGCACCCCGTAACTGCCGTCTGAAGGCACCGCCATGCTCACCCAATCGCCTTTCGCGGTGCCGTGCACCCAGTTGCGCACATGATCCATCGCCGCGGTGCCGGCTGAAGCCGCCGACGACAAGCCGCGCGCCTTGATGATCGCCGCGCCGCGCTTGGCCACGGTCGGAATGAAAGTTTCGCGAATCCACGCCTCGTCATTGACGACGGTTGCGGCGTTCTTTCCGTCGACCTCGCAGTTGTAGAGATCGGGATACTGCGACGCCGAATGGTTGCCCCAGATCGTCATTTTCTTGATCGCGCTCACCGGCTTGCCGACTCGCTGAGCAAGTTGGGCCACCGCCCGGTTGTGATCTAGTCGGGTCATCGCGGTGAACTGTTTGGGGTCGATCTCGGGGGCGTTGCTCATCGCGATCAGCGCGTTGGTGTTGGCCGGGTTGCCGACCACGAGAACTTTGACGTTTTTCTTGGCGTTCTTGGCAAGCGCTCGACCCTGCGGTTTGAAGATGCCGCCGTTGGCGCTCAACAGATCTGCGCGCTCCATGCCGTCTTTGCGCGGCATCGCACCGACCAACAGCGCGATATCGGCGTCACCGAAGGCAGAGTCGGCGTTGTCGGTGGTGACCACATCGACGAGCGTCGGATACGCGCAGTCTTCGAGTTCCATTTTTACGCCGTTGAGGGCGCCGAGCGCCGGCGTCACTTCAAGAAGTTGCAAAATTACCGGCGTGTCGGCGCCGAGCATCTGGCCCGAGGCGATGCGAAACAGAATTCCGTAACCGATTTGACCCGCCGCGCCAGTGACGGCGACCCGAACTGCAGACTTCATGACTCGGCAATCCTACGACAAAACCTAGGGGCGACCAATCGCCTGCATGATTAAATCGGCGTAAATCTTCTGCCCCTCGACACGAATGTGGGTTTTGTCGCTGTACAGATATTCGGGGTGCGCCTCGGCGATCGAGAACCAATCGAAAACTTTCACGTTTTCGTAACGCAACGGCAATTCATTGATTCGACGGTTGTTCGTGTTTTGACGCGCCTCGCTAGGCACATGAACCGTGACGAACAAGACCAACGGCACGTCGCTCAGCGGCACCATGATTTCATCCAAAGTTTTTTCATCCACGGTGTTGTTGGTGCCGAGATGAATGATCACCACCGAGCCCAGTCGGTTCACCGACTTCATGAAGTTGACGATCTCGAGCGCCTGCCGGTATGGGCGACTCTTGACCGCGTCGACCGTGATGCCGCGCCGGGTCAGAACATTCGCCGCACCCAACATCACCGAATCGCCGATAGCCAGCACATCGATCACTTGGCCGTCGAGCGAAGTCGGCTGGGTCGCGTCTTGATTCAAAATCGTCGTTGCCGAGCCGGTCGACCCGCCTTGGGCGTTTTGCCCTTGGCTGCCAGACAAAATGTCGACCGTGTTCGCCTCGTTGTCAGAGAGATTCTGGGCGATCTCGTCGAGGCGAACCTGCGCGGTGGCCAAACTCACGACACCGAACATCGGCAACAGAGCGGCGAAAGCCACGAGCACGATGCGTCGCTGCCGACGTTCGAGAATCGCGCCAAATGCGGGCTGGCGAAAATCGGCCCACCAGCGCGACAAGGCGCCCTGACGCACGGGGGTCTCGATGTAGCGGTAACTCAACTCGGTGAGCGCGAGTGCCAGAAGCACCAACACGACGAACTCGTATGGTGTCAGACCTTGGCCGGCGAACCGTCGATAAAACTGAAACACGGGCCAGTGATAGAGATAAAAGCCGTACGAACGCCGACCCAACCAAACCAACACGGGGTTGCCCAGAGTCGGGGCGAAAAACTTCGACGCGGGATGTACCGCGGCGGCGATCACCGCGACGCTCGCCAAATCTGTGAGAAAAAAACCACCCCTAAAGAGCAGGTCGTAGCCAACCGTGCCTTCGTCGGTGCCCTCGATCACCGTTTTGAATCGCCACATCATCAGACCCAGGCTGACCAAGCCCGCCAGACCGATGCCGTCGAACAGTCGGCTGTTTTTCATCGCCTTCGAGTTCTGCAACAACCACGGTCGCCACCAAATCGCCAGCGCCGCACCCAACAACAAACCACCGGCGCGGGTGAATGTGCCGAGGAACAAGTAATCGACGCGCGAAACCTGCTGACCGAACAGACCCATGAACTGCTCGGGGGTGTCACCGATGTTTGAGATCGTGCCCGATCGGTAGACGACGGCCATATATATAGCCAGGGCCACCGAGAGAAAGAAGAACACCACGCCGACAACCGGCAACCGGCGCTTGCCGAACTTGGCGACCACGAGCATCACGAGCGGCCAGACCAAATAGAACTGTTCTTCAACCGCCAGCGACCACAGGTGTCGTAACGGGACGAACTCGAACGAGGTGAAATAACTCGTGCCAACCCAGATTTGAAACCAGTTGAAGCCATACAACAGCGCGGCGACCACGTCGCCCCGCAACGTGCCCAAAATTTCGCGCTGAAACAGCGCCGCAAAAACCACGACGCCGAGGATCACGACCCAGAGCGCGGGCAGCAATCTGCGGGCGCGACGCAACCAAAACTGTTTCAGGCTCACCGAGCCGTGCGTCTCGGCCTCGGCGAGCAACAACAGCGTGATCAAATATCCGCTGATCACGAAGAACACCTCGACGCCCAAAAAACCGCCAGGCAACCAAATTTTGTTGGCGTGATAAACCACCACGGCCAGAACCGAGAGAGCCCTGATGCCGTCGAGCGACGGAATGTAGCCCAATAAATTGGTTTGCTTGTTCATGAAATCTTGGAGACGATTTTTGCCATCAGTTCGCACGCCTCGGTCGGGTTCAGACCGACTTTCACGCCGGCCGCACGCAACGCATCCATCTTTCCTTGCGCCGTGCCTTTGCCGCCCGAAACGATCGCGCCGGCGTGCCCCATTTTTTTGCCGGCCGGCGCGGTGACGCCGGCGATGTAGGCGCTCATCGGCTTGGTGACGTGATTCGTGATGAAATCGGCCGCCTCTTCTTCGGCGGTGCCGCCAATCTCGCCGATCATGATGATCGCGTGCGTCTCAGGATCAGATTGAAACTCGGCCAGGCAATCCACGAACGAAGTGCCGGGCACGGGGTCGCCGCCGATGCCGACACAAGTCGACACGCCGATGCCGCGTTGCTTGAGTTCATACAGCGCCTGATAGGTCAAGGTGCCCGAGCGAGAGACGATGCCCACATTCGGCCCCGCGCTTGTCGGCGACGCGGCGATCTCGCCGGCGGTGATGCCGATGTTGCATTTGCCCGGGCTGATGATGCCGGGGCAATTCGGCCCGAGCAATCGCGTTTTCGGAAAATCACGCTGCAGCGTGGCGAACACCCGCGCCTCGTCTTGGGCCGGCACCCCCTCGGTGATGCAGACCACGAAACCGACCCCGGCGCGGGCCGCCTCGAGAATCGCGGCGGGCGCGGCCTTCGGCGGAACCGCGACGAAAGACGCGTTGGCACCCGTGGCGGCGACGGCGCTCTCGACCGTGTCGTAAATCGTGATGCCCTCGACATCTTGACCCGCTTTGCCCGGTGTCACGCCCGCGACGACTTTTGTTCCGTAATCGCGATTGCGCAACCCGTGAAAACGACCCTGACCGCCCGTCAAACCCTGAACGATTACCTTCGTGTTTTGATCGACGAAAATTGCCACGCTATTTCTTCCCCGCCAACTCGACCGCACTGCGGGCGGCCTCGAGCATCGTCGGCCGCGAGATCAACTTCGACTCGTCGATACCCGCAGCGCCAAGAATCGCCCGACCTTCGCTGGCGTTCGTGCCATCGAGTCGAATCACGATCGGTGCCCGAAGCTCGACGCGCTTCATCGCCTCGACGATGCCCTTGGCGACCTCGTCGCCACGCGTGATGCCGCCAAAAATATTGATGAAGATGCTCTTGACTTTCGTGTCTGAATTGATCACATCCAACGCGGCGGTCATCACTTCGGCGTTGGCGCCGCCACCGATGTCGAGAAAGTTCGCCGCTTTGCCGCCGACCTGGTTCACGACATCGAGAGTGCTCATCGCCAACCCGGCGCCGTTGGCGATGATGCCGACCGAACCATCCAGACCGATGTACTGCAGACCTTTTTCGCGCGCCAATTTTTCTCGCGCGTCCAGAACTTCGGTGGCGCGATATTCGTCCCATTCGGGGTGCCGAAAGGCCGCGTTGTCGTCGAGCGTCACTTTTGCGTCGAGCGCGTGCACCTCGCCGTTTGGTTTGAGAATCAACGGGTTGATCTCGGCCAAGTCGCAATCGCCCTTGGTGAAACACTCGTAGAGTTTCACCAGCATCGCCGCCACGCCGTCTTGTGCCCGCGCCGAGATCTTCGCCTCGACGACGCTGCGCTTGGCGGTTTCGATGCTCAGGCCTTCGATCGGGTTGATGTGCAGTTTGACGATCGCCGTCGGGTCGACCTTCGCCACTTGTTCGATCTCGACGCCGCCCTGGGCCGAAAGCATCAACAGATGCCGCTTCGCCGAACGATCAAGAGTGAACGACGCGTAATACTCTTCGGCGATGTCGGAGGCGTGTTCTACCCACACGCGCTTGACGACATGACCTTTGATATCCATGCCCAAAATATTTTTCGCGTGCAGACGCACCTCGTCGGCGTTGTTGGCCAACTTGATGCCACCGGCTTTGCCCCGCCCGCCGACCTGCACCTGCGCCTTGATCACCACCGGGTACTTCGCCGCCTCGGCCTGTTTGATCGCCTCGTCGACGCTTTCGGCGACACCGCCCGGTGATACTGCGATGCCGAATCGGGCGAAATATTGTTTGCCTTGATACTCGAATAAGTCCACTCAAAAACCTCTGTTCAGACTTCGACCCTGGCGTCCAACGCCGACTCGAGCCACTTGGCGATCTCACCCAACGACGAACCGGGACCGAAAATTTCGCCGACGCCTTGCTGCTTTAGCGTGGCGACATCTTGCTCGGGAATAACCCCGCCGCCGAACACGAGAATCTCGCCCAACTTGCGCTTTCGCAATTCGTCCATGACCCTCGGAAACAACGTCAGATGCGCCCCGGATAGCAACGAGAGCCCGACGGCGTCGGCGTCTTCTTGGAGCACGGTTTCGGCGATCTGCTCGGGGGTTTGGTGCAGACCCGTGTAGATCACCTCGAAGCCGTGGTCGCGCAGGGCCCGAGTGATGGTTTTGGCGCCTCGATCGTGGCCGTCCAGACCAGGCTTGGCTACGACAACGCGATAATTACGTTTCACGACTCAATAACCTTACGGCATGCGCCGTATCGAATTCACATCGCCCATGGCTCGCGCCGTCGGCCCCGTGCTCGGCGGACTTTTGGGCTTCGCGGTTTTGTTCGGAGTGACATGGATTTTCGCCAGCATGGCGACAGACAATCGACAACGCAATCCGCAAACGGTGCCGCGAACTTTCGAAATCGGTCGCGTCGACGATGTGGCGAAAATCATCGCCGAGGGTGGACCAATTCTTTATCCTGACTTGCGCGACGCGACCGGCAAGCGCTCAATCGTCATCGACCACACGGGCGACGACGCCGCCAAAGGGTGGCAGGTCTATTACGCCTACCCCGCCGATCGCGACGAAACATGCCTGGTCGAGCACGTGCAAAACTCGCGCGAATTCACCGACTGCGAAAACCGCGTGTTGCAAGTCGAAGATTTGAAACTTCCGTTGGATGTTCGACCGATCGTCGAAAATCTGAAGACGCTGTTGATCGACCTGCGCGCCTAATTTATCTTTTTCAACGGGGCCCAGGCCAAGGCCAGATGTTTCTTGCCATGACTAGCGAACTCGATGGTGGCTTCCGCCGATTCGCCAGAACCACGAATGTTGACGATGACTCCTTCGCCAAACGACGGGTGCTCGACATCGTCGCCGACTTTCAACCCGGCATTGGCGCCCGTCAGAGCGCCGACGGGTTCGCCCTGGCGCCGATATTTGGGCACCGATTTTTTTGTCCACTCGATTTTTTTGGCGCCGGTTTCTTCGGGGCGCGGACGATAACCGCCCCGACCCTCGTCGGCGCCCGAGTCGACGCTGCCTTCGCGTTGCAAAAGTTCGCCGGGTATCTCGTCGAGAAAGCGCGACGGCGGGTTGTATTGCGTCGAGCCGTAAAGATTGCGGCTCCAGGCGTGGGTCAAGAAAAGTTTTTCTTTGGCGCGGGTGATGCCGACATAGGCCAACCGTCTCTCTTCTTCGAGTTCGTTCTGGTCGACGAGCGCGCGACTGTGCGGAAAAATGCCCTCTTCCATGCCGACGATGAACACGACGGGAAACTCGAGACCTTTGGCCGCGTGCAATGTCATCAACGTGACATGGTTGTCTGAGTCGATCTGGTCGGTGTCGGCGACGAGCGCGACCTGCTCGAGAAACTCGTCGACCTGAGTGAATTCGTTGGCGCTTCCGATGAGTTCTTGCAGGTTTTCAAGACGACCCTCTGCTTCGATCGTGTCTTCAGCCTCGAGTTCTTTGATGTAGCCGCTGGTTTCGAGCGCATGGCGCAACACGGCGCCGGGGCCCTCGTCGAGTCGAGACTGCAGATCGTCGAGAAGTGCGACGAAAGAGGCGATCGCCTTGGCCGCTGCCGCGCCGACGCCTGCATCGGCTGTGCGACGCAGAGCCACGGCGAAACCAACCTGCTCTTTGTTGGCGTAGGCGTCGAGTCGATCGACGGTCGTGTCGCCGATGCCCCGCTTGGGCACATTGAGAATTCGTTTGAGGCTCACCTCGTCGAGCGGGTTCGCGGCGCATCGAATATATGCCAGGGCATCTTTGATTTCGCGACGGTCATAGAACCTGGTGCCGCCGATGACCTTGTATGGCACGCCCGCCTGCATCAGCGACTCTTCGAGAACACGGCTCTGGGCGTTGGTTCTGTAGAACATCGCCATGTCGCTCCATTGGCGACCCTGGCTCTTTTTGAGTTTCGCCAACTGCGAGACGGCGAATTGCGCCTCGTCATATTCGTCGTCGGCGTAATAGCGCACGACCAATTCGCCGGCGCCGACGTCTGTCCAGAGTTGTTTGGGCTTGCGTTCTTCGTTGTTGCTGATGACGGCGTTGGCCGCGTCGAGAATCGTCTGGGTGCTCCGATAGTTCTGCGCCAACACGACGACCGTGACGTCGGGAAACGCATTTTCAAATTGCAATATGTTCCTGAAGTCGGCGCCGCGGAATCGATAGACCGATTGGTCGGTGTCGCCGACGACGCAGACATTATGGTGCGCGTCGGCCAACATCAGCACGATTTCGTTCTGGGCGATGTTCGTGTCTTGGTATTCGTCGATCAGAATGTGCTCGAATCGTTGTTGGTATTGCGCCAGCACATCTTTGTGGTCGCGAAACAATTTCACGGTGTTGACCAGCAGGTCGTCGAAATCCATGGCCCCCGCTTTCAACAGGCGCGACTGGTATTCGCGATAAATTTCTGCGTATTTCGTGTCGAACGGGTTGTCGGCATCGGTCAGCGCCGCCTGCCAGCCGATCAACTCGTTTTTCCAGAGGCTGATGCGCGCCTGCACGCCCCGCGCAGGAAACCGCTTCGCGTCGAGCCCGCGATCACGAATCACATAACCGATCAGGCGTTGCGAGTCTTGCTGGTCGTAGATCGAAAAGTTTTTCGGATAACCGATCTGCTCGGCGTTCATTCGCAGGATGCGCACGCACGCCGAGTGAAAAGTGCTGACCCACATTCGTTCGGCGACCGCGCCGACGAGCGCCTCGACCCGCTCGCGCATCTCGCCCGCGGCTTTGTTGGTGAATGTGATCGCCAAAATGCGCATCGGGTGCGTGCCCTGGTTGATCAGATGCGCGACCCTGTGGGTCAATACCCGCGTTTTGCCCGAACCCGCCCCTGCCACGACGAGCAACGGGCCACTCGGGTGCAATACCGCGTCTTGCTGGTCTGGGTTTAGCGAAGAAATGTCGATCGAGATGTTCTGCCCTGACGCCACCCCTGCAGACTAGGCGCACCATATGCGACTGATACGGCGTTCGGTGAGGCAGAATCTTTTCTCGTGGGTGCGCGAGACAAACTGATAATTCTGTTGCCGCCATCCGAAGGCAAAGCGAACTCGGGTAAAACTGGCACTCGTTTCAAACCCGAGTCGGGCATGTTCGGCAAGGCGCTCGGCCAGAAACGATCTGAGTTGATCGTCGCGTTGAAAAAAGCCGGTGGTGGTTCAGAAAAACTCTTGGGCGTTTCGGGCCAACACTTGGCGCGGGCCAAGGCGGCGAACCGTGCTTTGCGCGGCGCGCCGACCCTGCCAGCCTCGAGTCGCTATACGGGCGTCGTGTGGGATCATCTCGACCTCGTCTCGTTGCCGACCGCGATGCAGAAGGTTGCCGCCAAACAAATCGTCGTGGTCTCGGGCTTGCTCGGTCTGGTCGCGTGCGGTGACGAAACGCCCGAATATCGGCTCAAAATCGGCGCGTCGCTCGCACCGTTCGGCAAACTCGCCTCGTGGTGGCGCGCCGATTTGTCGGCGGCACTCAACGAGTTCTGCAAAAACTCGACGGTCGTCGATCTGCTGCCCCAAGAGCACGCGGCGGCGTTCATCCCTGATCGAGAATCGATCAAAAAATATTTCAGGGTCGATCTGGCCACCGCTTCGGGCGCCGCCGGGGGCCACGACGCCAAAGCCGCCAAAGGGCGACTCGCGCGTCACCTGCTTCTCAATTGCGACAAGCCGACTACCGCGCTCAAATCGTTCAAAGACCCGCGCTTTCGGGTGCGGATACTAGAGCAGTTTTGATTTCAAAAACTCGAGCACGCGCTGCACGCCGAGTTCTTGACGCTGCTCGGTGAGCACCGAGTGGTCGGACTTCGCCGACGATTCGAATTCGACGGCGACGAAAGAATCGCCCAACAGTCGCCGCAATTCGTCGAAGCGTGTGCCGACGAGGCGATCTGACTTGAAGCGCAGACCCAAAACTTGACAACCAGCCGACGCGCGCTGCGCGACCCGCGCGGCGTCTTCGGGCGAGAGATTCAAATCAGCCGAACGTTTCGCGCCAAATGCGAAGGGCAACGACGGTTGCGAAAGCACGGGGGCGACCATGATCTCGTCGACCATCATGCCGAGCGCGAAACCTCCGCTGAAGCACATGCCCACCGCGCCGACACCCTTGCCGCCGATCTCCTGATGGAGTTGCTTGGCCAACGCTCGCAACCAAGAAATTATCGGCGAGGTTTTTTTCATCGCCATCGTCGTGAACTCTCTGGAAATACAAACTTTGGTCATCGATGTCGCGAGATATTTTGAACTCGGCGGCTCCCCGGTGGTGCCGACCAAAAGTGGCATCACCACCGTGAACCCCGCGGCGACGACATCATTGGCGAATTTCTCGACCGTGGGTGTGATGCCCGGTATCTCGTGCACGACGATCACCGCGGGGCCCGCGCCTTTTCGGAGGGTCTCTCGAGTGATTCGATCGTGCGAAAACTTCGAGCGAGCCCAACCCTCGAGAGTCGAAGTCATGCGCTGACGATCACTTCGGTCGCCCAACCCCGGTGACCTTCGACCAACTCACGGCGTAAACCTTGACGACATCGCCGGTGCGCGGTGCCGCGATCATTTGTCCGTTGCCGAGATACATGCCGACATGGCTTACAGGGTTGCGCGTGAATATCAGGTCGCCTGGTTGAATCGCCCCTGTCGGAATTCGCGTCAACGCGTAGTACTGCGAGCGCGACGACCGCGGAATGCTGACGCCGGCCTTCGCCCAAGCGTAGGCAACGAGACCCGAGCAGTCGAACGCCGAACCTGGTGAGAGCGCGCCAAATTTGTACGGCACACCAAGTTGCGACAACGCTGCTTTCACGGCGATACCCGCGGCCGAAGAAGGCGCGGGAATGTTCGAGTATTTGTTCTTTGTGAACTCGGCAGCCTTTCGCGCTGCTTCTTCAAGCGCTGCTTTCGCACGACGACTTTGCTCACTGCGCAACAAATCGCCGAGGTCACGCAGAGCCTGGGCTTGTCGCGCCGTATAAACATTGGCACTTGCCTCGGCCGCCGCGAGTCGCTTCTTTGCGTATTCGGCGATGCCGCCGGCGCGGGTGCGTTGGCTCTCGAGTTGTTTTCTTTCACGGGCGATCTCTTCGATCACTGCCTGCAACTGGTCGAGCCCGCTGACACCCGTGTTCAACGCCACCGACGTCAAATAAGAACGACGAACGGCGTCAGACAATGTTCCCGTCGAACTGAGGATGCTGGCCAAACTGTTCGACACAGATTTGCCGACGAAAGTTTTCAACGCGACGTTTTGTAATTGGGCTTGCATCGCGGCAAGTTCGATCTCTTTGGCTTTGATTCGTGCTTCGGTCGCAGCGATTTCTTTGTCGAGTTCGATGCCGTCGTTGA
>Ga0194134_10002691_pt1 | contig 20468 bp, 22 predicted proteins | sample TA2KigOff0mmetaG_FD_148602 | JGI IMG/M metagenome (GOLD analysis project Ga0194134, IMG submission 148602) | Freshwater microbial communities from Lake Tanganyika, Tanzania - TA2015056 Kigoma Offshore 0m | ecosystem: Environmental > Aquatic > Freshwater > Lake | place: Tanzania: Lake Tanganyika... | reverse complement strand
TAAGGATCGCCTCAATAACGAGGTGGAGACCCTTCAACGGTTGACACCGACCCCAATAAACCAGACGCAACTTATTGTCTTGACGAGGCATGAGCTGGCGAGATAGCAGGGGGGGGGGGCCGGCCGTGCGGACGAGGTGGATCTTGTGGGCCGGAATCCCTTGGCGCAGCAACACATCGCGGCTCCAGCCTGCCAAAACATGAATGGCGTCGGCGAGCCGAGACAGCTCAAGCCAGGAATTGTGATAAGCGGCAGTAAGCTGGCGGAATGTGAGAACATGGGCTATAGCGCCATGTACATTTGTGTTCAATGGCCAGCCTTGCTGGAGGGATATGGCAGAAGCCAGCCAGTGGTGAAGACCACCGTATTGAAGGCGGCACGCAGTACAACGGCGCTGGCGCAACAGCCCATCGCAGATAGCGCCGCGGCCATCAATTAGTGTACCGCTGAAGCAGCTAAAACCCGGTGAATGAACGGTTACAACCAGCCGAACGCCAGCAGCTTTGGCAGCTCTGGCATGATTAATTCCACATCTGTCACTGAAGGAATGCAGATGGACAACATCAGGGCAGAACTCGTCCAATAGCTCTTGGAATCCTGGTATTGATTTAGCGACGGAAGCAACCTGCTGCTGCCGAGTGCCAAAGATGACCTCAGGCAAGAGACGCTGATGGGAGAGCAACCGAGCCTCAGGAGATCGGGCAATTGCTGACAGAGGCGCGTGATGGGCGGCCCAAAGAGCATCGATGGGGGGGGAAAGCTTCTGCTGGGCTGCAATCAGTTGGCTTATAAATATTTCGGTTCCTCCAATAACAGCAGGGTAGTGATCATTGCTGACGTGTAACAGACGCAAGGCAGATTTCACCGGAAGGACAATAAAACAGGAAGCAGCTAGAACACATGAGCAAAAAACGAGTGCAGCCGACAAACAAATGCAACATCGGCGAGCAACGCCAAGGCGGAGTCATAAGCTGGCGCAAATAAGCATAACAACGCTATCCTCAGATTGGCCAAATAGCTTGACCCTTATTACTTAGATTAATCATGTACCTGAGCGAGGATGCAATGAGTTAACCCTGCAACGCCATGGTGGCCGATGCGAGATAGCAAATAGACGAATCAGAGCGACAGGCCGCCTGAGAGGCAGAGCTCTCCATAAGGTCAAAAGTGAGCTAAACACAGTACTGCATGACCGAGGATAACGATCTCAGCGGCAAGCAACATTCAACATAAGCGCAAAACAGCCAAGATTCGACAAAGATAGCAAAACATTAGACAGAAACAAGATTCTTAAGATTTGACTAGATCGGTCATTGCTGCAGAGGTCTCGAATTTAAAACGACCGTCAGATGAAGTCGCGAAAAAAGGAAGAGTTATTTTTTGCAAAACGCCAGAACGGAAGAACAGGAAAAAGATTTCTAATCAACAGAGAAAGCTTGTGCCAGAGGTAAAAGATGAAATATATTACTTTGTCTTTCTCAAGAAGAAAGCTTTTTTTTCGAGTAGAAAGGCAGTCGGTACTAACACTAAACACAGACTCGGATCTCAACACTGCGCCAACAACAGCAACTTGCAATCCTTTCATTCGTATGCGCTGAAACAGATAATCATCTCCAAAATAGACTAACATACCAGGAGGCATCATAGAATAATTTATTTTTTTTAGAAACATCGCACAACCAAAATCTTGGTTTCGAAGTTCAGTCGTCAGAAAATTAGCAGAGAAAAGTGAATCGCCGCTGAAACCGATCAGGCCGATATCGGGTTGATTCAACGCATCTTGGATATTAGAAAGAAAACCAACATTGACGACAACATCATCATTGATAAAAGCCAGATAGTTGAATCTCGACCTCTTGAAACCCAGGTTCCATGCCGGGTTAACATAAATGTTACTACCGCAGCAGATTCGCTTCAGCTTGGGAGAGGAAAGGAACGCCAAGTCAAGATTACACTTTGCAGGATTATTATCAACAAGGATTAGCTCGCCAACAAGATCGCTACTAATAATAACGTTAAGATTACGAGAAACTTGGCAATGAGACCATATCGTTGGAACGATAACAGAAAAAGTCATAGTCGGCCCAAACGCTTACTAATAAATTTTTTACAAGGGTACAACAAAGCGGATGACCAGCATGTATAAGTGGAATATTTATAATTCATACCCATTAAGTCTCTAAAAGTAGATTCTTCTAAAGTTTTTTTTCTCAAAATGATTAGATTTTGGGAAAAGGAAATGGAAGACACTGATGAGAGCGCATCTAAGTCAAAGCCAAGACGTCTACACTTAAGGGTTATTTTCTGCCTATCGCGAGGAGAAAGATAAAGCCTATTCACAAAGTCGATAGCCACTTTAAATGCATTAACCAGGCTTAGGCGAGAGAAAAGTCCAAATGATAAGCTGTATCCATAAGCCGAAGCAAATTTCCAATAGGAGTGTTCAATATCCTCAATAATATAAACTCCACCAGGCTTTAAAAGATGATTAAAGAATGAGTTGAAAGTAATTTTCTGATGAAATGGATGGTGGGAACCATCATCAACAATCAAATCGTATTGTGAAGTGTGTGTATCCAGAAACGTGAAGATAGCCTCATTGCTAGACTGATCCAGCTGAATTAGATTTGTTCTTGAGAAGTGTGGTGCCTGGGGTGGATTAATATCGACAAATGTCAATGAACAGCCTGGGAACTTATCATACCAGAAATATTCAGAAAGACCCTTGTCGTAACCCACTTCTAATATAGAGACGTTCTCGCGAGGAAGTGATCTGAGAAAGAATGAATAAGCAAACTGATAGCCGTGGGTGCTTAGCTTATCAGAAATGATAGGTTGTTGGCTCACGTGCTTAGGATTGAAGGATTAGCTTGACTAACTGTTGCTTAAGCCTGGCATCTTGAAATTTTTCGCCAAGATACCGCTTAATAAGATCGACATCAAAGAGCTCAATACTTGCAATCTTATCTTTAAACAAGTGGGCAGCAATATTTGAACCATTGGATGTAGACAATAACAATACTCTTGTATGTTTTTTTTGCAACAAAGCAATTAATACCTCCAGGGGAAAGCCGCAAGATAACTGTTTGACGTTTAAATGACTACATTTATTAGCTAAAGCCAAAGAAATTGCGTCGCAATAATTTATTGAGCGTGGATGAGGTTTGATAAATAGTACATCAGGAGTAAGATCAGATTTCAATAAGTTTTCTGGGCAAGGGAAAAGCCTATTGATCTGTTCACAATAAAGGTTAACTTCGGACAAAATAGAGCATCGTGATTGGGCTGCAAAAGAAGTCAACGGAAGTATTGCCACAGAACAGGCTTTGGCAACGTACTCGTCAAAGAAATAAAGGCTACTCGCTAACTTAGTAGAATTGCTTGCCAAAAGTGAATCACAATAGCTTTGTATGTTTCTAAGAGCAATAGACGAACTATAGATTGTGCAACCATTTTTTTTTAAAAGCGAAGCTACTTTCTCGGCATCAATGAGCGAGTAGCAAAAAAAGAAAAAATGATGATTAGGAGCAGTGACTAAGTTATCTTTATCTGAATTTCCAAGAATTTTATCCTCATTTGTACTTCGCCAGAACTCATAATCATGAGAGAAGCGGCCAAGGCAATCTCCAAAATAGAAAAAGTTAAAAGACTGCAATTTTGATAAATAGTAAAGACTCTTTCTGGGCTGCCAAATATTTACCGAACATTGTAACAGCAGTCTGAGCCACTTGATTTCAAGCGATGTTGCTATGCGCAAGAAATTAAGCATTAATGATGCTAGACTTTCCGAAACTTGCAAGGTGTATCCGTACTGCCGGACACACTGAATAGTAGCTTTATCAAAATACTTGTTAGCACTAGGCCTATTAGCTCGTATGATCAAAAAATAGTTTGCTTTAGACTTGAAGCTACTCTCGAGGAAATAAGTATTTCCAAGAAAAGCTGCATAAGCGTTTACGAATGCAAGGCATTCTGATTCAGTAGTTACATAAACAAAATTAACCGCAGGAATCAAACGATTGAGTATGATCATAAATCAGACATTATCAAGCAAGGTTATCCTAAATGGGTAACGCACAGCCTGCCTCCTAAAAACTAGTTTACGTGGATCACGAAGACTTATTTAATTTCACAATTGCCCCCCCCAAAAAAAGGGGGGGGGGATACGCTACGCTACAAAAATGCACCGCTATTCTAACACTAGAAATTATTTTGTTTCCCGTTGTTTTTCGAATTTGACCAAGGAAGAGTGGAGTATGTGCCTGATAGGAATCAAGAAAGTGGTGACGAGGCTTCACGGAAGCTCTGCTACTGGTTTACCTAAGCGTCTCTCTAAGTAAGTGCAGAAGCAGGCATGAGTCACAAACAAGATCTTGGAGATTTTTGAGGTTGTGGTGACTGCTGGTGAAAAGGCTGCTGTAGTTGCTCGTCAGTTGGGGAAAGGGCTCACCACTCTGCAACATTGACGCCGACAATTCGCTAATAACGGCGCTGGTGTGAACCGGCGAAAGAGCAGCCCCCATAATGTGGCGAACCGCCTCAGCGAAGAAGATCGTCAACGCATCATGTTCACTTGTGAGGCGACGGAATTCGCCGAACTGCCGCCGGGTCAAATCGTGCTGATGCTGCTGATCGGGGCCGCTATATCAGTTCTGATCGCTTCTACTGAGTGCTCCAAGCCGATGGCCTGGTTCACCGGCGCAGACGGGCAAGGCCACCACAGGAGCCACATCCAGTACCAAGGCTGCGTGAATCAGGCCCGACTCAGGTGTGGAGCAGAGACATAACTTATCCCCCCATTAACGCTCGACCTCAGGAGCAGCAAGTGTTTGGGACAGTTTGGCTGATGAAGATGAGGGACTCAAATCCAACCCGGATTCCAGACAAGAGATTCAATAGGGCCAATAGAAAATTTGCTTAGAAATACATAAGAATCTGAGAGGTCAACATCTATTCGCCTGTGCACATCAAATCAGCTCCCAAAAGCGGCATCAGTGGAGAAAAGAATATAATAGAGAAACAATAAGTTGGTTTGGATCAGGTCTCGCCAAGGTTAAGGATGATTTACGATCAACACAACCACGCATCATCTCCCCCTTGCTTGCTCTAAATCGGAGGAAATAATACCTTGGTCAGTATCTTGATTCAGTCAACCGACAAATCATTTCCTTGCCTCCATCCACTGCTGTAAATAAGTCTGATATGGCCCGTACTCTTTAGAAGCGCTTCGGTCAACTCTCGGAGAGCCCCTTCGCCGCCGCGGCTCGTCAATACCCAGTCTGCTTGTCGTCTTAAGGCACGGGCAGCATCGGAAGGGGTGATTAGGAGGCCAGATACAGACCGCACCGCCAAATCGTTGAGGTCGTCACCAAGAAAAGCCGTATGCTCGCATGGCATGGAGAGCTCGCCTCTCAGCTGTTCCAGGCCTGATTGCTTATCGCCCACACCAGTGCGGCAATATTGAATATCCAGGTGGCGAGCTCTCTGATCTATCGCACCGCTGCAGCCACCGCTGAGAAAGGCGACGGTGATTCCAGCGCGCTGCAGCATCCGCACCGCCAGCCCATCGCGCACATCGAAACGCTTCACCACGCGGCCTTCCTCGTCGTAGTGGAGGCCCCCATCGGTCAGTACTCCGTCTACATCACACACGAGAAGGCGGATTTGGCGCAGACGAGGCATCAACAGGCGCTTCTGGAGCCGGGAGCGCAGATGGAGGCCGCTCAGGCTGGCCATCGTTATGCAGTCCTCACAGTAAGCTCACCGCCGTGCCGTCGGCCACTGGCTTCCGGATCGCCAGCAGCTGCACCAGCAGGGGCTCGAGCCGGTGCAGGGGCACCATGTTTGGGCCATCGCTCAGGGCGTTCTCGGGATCGGGGTGCACCTCCATGAATAGCCCGTCCACCCCCACAGCCATCGCTGCACGGGCCAAGGGCGCCACGAACTCCCGCTGGCCACCGGAGCTACTGCCCCGCCCGCCTGGCTGCTGCACCGAGTGAGTGGCATCAAAGATCACTGGGCAGCCAAGGGCCTGGAGTTGCGGCAGGCTGCGGAAATCCACCACCAGGGTGTTGTAGCCGAAGCTGCTGCCGCGCTCGGTGAGCCAGAGCCGGCCGCTGCTGGCCTGCAAGCCGCACTCCGCCAGCTTGCTCACCACCTGGGCCATGTCCCAAGGAGCCAGGAACTGCCCCTTCTTCACATTCACTTCCTTGGTGGTGCCGGAAACAGCTCTGGCGGCAGCCTCGAGCAGGTCGGTCTGACGGCAGAGGAAGGCCGGGATCTGCAGCACATCCACCGCCTGGGCGGCGGCGGCGGCTTGGTGACTCTCGTGGATGTCAGTGAGTACCGGCACTCCAAAGCGCTCCCGCACCTCAGCGAGGATCGCCAGCCCTTCGTCGGGACCTGGCCCGCGGAACGATTTAACAGAGGTGCGGTTTGCCTTGTCGAAACTGGCTTTGAACACGTAGTTGATACCGAGCTTGCTACAGAGCTCAGTCACTTCTTCGGCGATCTGCAGCACGAGGTCGCGGTTCTCAATCACGCAGGGGCCGGCGATCAGGCGAAAGCTCATGGCTCGTCTTCTTTCGTTGGTGAAGTGCTGATCGAGAAGCCGGCGCGAATCAGATCATGCAGGCGCAGAAGCCCTACAAAGCAACCTCCATCGCTGGCGCTGACCACTGGGAGCACGGAGATGGCCTTGCGGCGGTTTCGCTCCATCAGCTGCAAAGCCGCAGCTGCCAGCTCATGAGGGTAGATCGTAATCGGGTCAATCGTAGCAATGTGGCTTGCCGTGATCTGTGCCCACTCTTGGGGCCCATGGCGTTGGAGGGTGCGGCGGAGGTCGCCATCGGTGATCAGGCCAGCGAGGCGCGATGGGGCATCGGCGTCTTGAATCCAGCTTGCTCCAAGGCTCCCCCGGCTGGGACTGCCTTCGGTGAGATGACTGATCACGGCGGGCAGGGGCGCCCAGGGCGCAAGTGGCGGGAGTTCATGGGCTGGCACCATCAGATCCGCCACGGTGAGGGTGAGCTGGCGGCCGAGGGCGCCGGCGGGGTGGTTGATGGCGAACTGCTCTGGTGAGATGCCGGAGCGCTCCATCCAGACGGCCGCCAGGGCATCGCCGATGGCCATCGCCACGGCCGTGCTTGCGGTGGGGGCGAGGTTGAGGGGGCAGACCTCGCGGTCGACTGAGCCGTCGAGCACCACATCACAGCCGGCTGCGAGGTTGGAGTTCACGCGGCCAACCAGGGCGATGCGAGCGGTACCACGGCGCTTGAGGTGAGGAAGGATCGCCAGCAGCTCGTCGGTTTCGCCGCTGTTGGAGAGCAGCAGGGCGACATCTTCGGAATTGACGATGCCCAGGTCGCCGTGGAGGGCATCCACAGGGTTGAGGAACACGGCCGTCAGGCCGATGGAGGAAAAGGTGGCAGCGATCTTGCGGGCCACGATGCCGCTTTTGCCGATGCCAGTGACCACCAGCTTGGCGCGGCGGGTGCGGCAGGCGTCCAGCAGTGAGAGGGCTGCTTCCACCTGCTGAGAATCAAGACGCTGGGCGGCGGCGGCGATGGCGGCGGCTTCTTCCTGGAGGCAGCGGCTGAGGGCGGTAGACATCTCAGCTGTTGATCCCCAGCGCTGGTGATGGTGGCTTGATGGAGGCCGCGATGGCCCGGGCTTGCTCCAGTTGCTCCGCGGTATCCACCGAGAGCGAATTGCCTTCCCATGGGAAGGTGCCGATGGTGATGCCGGCTTCGATCAGGCGCAGCTGCTCGAGTTTCTCGGTGTGCTCCAGGGGGGAGTGGGGCAGCGCATTCCAGCGCTGGAGCACGTCGGCGCGGTAGCCGTAGAGGCCCACGTGGCCCCAGTAGGTGGTGTGCTGCGGCCAGTGGGCGGGGGCGATGTCGCGCACATGGGGGACGGCCGAGCGGGAGAAGTAGAGGGCACGGCCATCGGCGGCGAGCAGGGTTTTGACCACGTTGGGATTGTGCACCTTCTCGCTGCTGAGGCGGTAGACGGGGGTGAGCACCTCCGGGGTGGGCGAGCGGCGGTTGAATTCGGCGGCCATGGCGTCGATCACCGCCGGATCGATGAAGGGTTGGTCGCCCTGCACGTTGATGATCAGGGTTCGGTGGGCCTCGCCGCTGCCGCCGCGGGACAGGAGTTGATCGGCCACGGAGGCGATGCGCTCACTACCCGATTCACAGGCCGGGCTGGTGAGGATGGCGTCGAAGCCCCAGGCGGATGCCGAGGAGGCGAGATCGGGGCTGTCGGTGCAGAGCAGCACCGCTGCAGGAGCTGTGGCTTGGCTGCAACGTTCAAGCACCCGCTGGAGCATCGGCTTGCCGCCGATGTCGGCCATCACCTTGCCGGGCAGGCGGCTGGATTCGAGGCGAGCCGGTACGGCCACGATGCAGGGCAGGGCCATCAGTCGTAGAGCCTGAAGGCGTCGTCGCGGGCGGCGAACCACTCGGCGGCGAGGGGGCCGCCCATGGTGCGCTGGTCGCGGAACCAGGGGCCGCCGAGGGTCCAGTGCAGCATGGGCGAGCCTTGGGCGAGGGATGGGTCTTGCACATCCACCAGGTGGTTCCAGCCGCCCTGGATGGCGCCGATTTCATGGTCGCCGCTGAGCCAGTGGAAGCGGTGCAAATCAAGCCCGGATGCTGTGTTGACGTACTCGGGTGTGAGGGCGGTGCAACGGCTGCAGTTGAGCAGCATCAGCGAGCTCCAGTTTTTCTTGGGGTAAGCGCTCTGCACTTCGCCCAAAAACTTCTGGGATTCGTTGGGCTGGTGATCGTGCTGCACGCAGAGCAGGGCGAAGGTGTCGTCGCGCTGGGCCCAGAGTTCGGCGATGTCGCCGCGGCAGAGCATGTCGCAGTCCATGAAGATCGCCCAACCCTGGTAGCCCATTAGGTGGGGAACCAGAAAGCGGGTGAAGGAGAAGGCGGTGCTTTGCTTGGGGTTTCGCTCGCGCCAATAGAGGCCTTGAGCCTCAAGCTGCGGCGTGACCAAGGGGGTTATTGCCAGTGGAGCGGAGCTGTTCTGAATCAGACTGTCAACAAGGACATTGGTTGCAGCGCGCTCTCGCGGATCAGATCCGATAAATACGTGAATGGAGGCCATTTCAAGCGAGCACTAAATTAAGGAAGCCCAGCAAAAGCCTCGGCTCCACAAAAGCAGATTAAGAACTGCTCTACAACACAAACGATCAACGATCAAAACTAAAAGACCTAAAGGAGCGAATGGCACGTGTTTGATGGAGCTCATAGGCAATGACAAAATCAAAGAAATGATGGACTGATCAAAAGCAAAGCGTCCAGAACAAAGCTGCATCGAACTCAATAAGGCAAAAAATCCAGGCGAAATACTGGCAGTCGACCATGTAAATTAATTTTGCGGATTTGGCCAGCGGAGAGAAGGCTCTTTTAGTTCAGAATCGAGAGCCAGGCCTTCGAGAACCTTAGCCAACTCACCAAATGACGCGGGAGAAAGAAAACGCCTACGCTCCTCCATATCTACTGAATGCAAAGGGTAGTGGAGCTCAAGAATCCTGGTAATCTCGGCAAGCCAGTCGTGGACCGAAGCACGTACCGGCATCAGATAGGAACCAAGCTCGCCCGTTCGAAGCTCCGCCGGGAAGCCAGAGCATGTTGAGAGGGTCAAGCAGCCACAAGCCATTGCTTCCAGCCACGAAACAGGGCCTCCTTCCTGCATTGAAGGAGTAACTAACAACTTTGAACTCAGGTAAACAGCAGGATAATCTCGATGCTGAGCCTCAATGATTTGAACAGCATCTTTAAAATCCTCGTCGGCACAATGCTCCCAGGCTCTCCCTAGTACAATTACTTTATACCCCTTTCTTGCCAGCGCCTTGCCTAGCTCAATTATTAGAGCGTAAGCTTTGCGCAAGTAATAGTGCTTATTTTTTGGTTGCTCGTATCTACAGACAAACAGAACATCATTTAAGGAACGGAACCGATCTTGTTCGGCATTTTTGTCTACAGTGAATAGAGTTGGATCATAGCCTGCAGGGAAGACACGTATTTTTTTCGAATCTATATTGGAAAGAGCAAGAGCAGCCGCTTCTGTAGAGTTCATCGGCAAAAGTGCTCTGATTCCTTCAAGGGCAGATATTGGCAAGCCTAGGCGCGAATGAGTATAAAATGAGACAATATTCTCAGGCGATATTCCCAGTCCAATGACTTGGCTTACAAATGATGGATGGAGCGAGAATACGACGGAACTGTTTGAGGAAAAAAAATGAAAGCACAAATCAGCGGGATTCTTGACCAATAAGAAACTTGCTCTCTCTGCGAAGGAAGCGATATCCTGAAACAGGTACTCTAAAATCCATCCGCTAGAGCCAGCAGGGAGGTAGCCAAGAATCAAAGGTTTAGAAGAAATAGAGCGACTTTCTAAAGACGGATAGCCTAGAACTGTTTTCTTTAAGCCACTTGGCAATAATAATATACGCGAACGATCGCCCTTTAAAAGCGTTTTCAATATCCTTACTTGCAACGCCAAGGGGAGGGATTCACATAGACGGATAAAAAGTGAACTTCCGAAAAATCGCTTTGCCAGCCTTCTGAGCATTGAGTTATTGGAATTTGTGAATGCTAGAAAAGATCACCATGGACAAGCTTAGAGACCATGCCGTGGAATGTTGTTGAAGAACTCCATCCTATGAGCTTGCTTATTTTCAACGGATTAAGACGACAGACTTCAACATCGAGCGGCCTTACAAGAGACATGTCTTGTACAATCTCGAACTTTTCGTGAATATTAAGCTCTTTAGCGGCAACATTAATGAATTCCCCAAGAGAGTGTGATTTGCCTGTAGCAATTATTACGTCTTCTAATACTTTCGAAGTCAACATACTTACAATCGCTTTGGCATAGTCTGGCGCAAAGCCCCAATCCCTGGTTGTTTTCAAGTTTCCAAGTATAAGCTTAGATTCAGTTCTACTCTTAATCAACCTGAGTTGATCAATGATTTTGGCCGTGACAAACTGGCTCCCCCGCAATGGCGACTCATGGTTTGAAAGGATTCCTGAAAAAGCTGGTATTCCATAGGCTTCTCTGGCTAAGCGTGTAATATGAAAAGCTGATGCTTTAGCCACTGCATAGGGGCTATTAGGCCTAAAAGGCGTGTCTTCGTTTGCGGGGATATCGCCTGTATTTCCAAAACATTCGCTACTTGCGGCATTAAAATATACTGTTTTGAGCCTAAGAGCCTTCAATGCTTCAATAAAGTTGAGACATGAGGTCGATATTGAATCTAATGCTTGTGCAGGTTGACTGAATGAAAGCCCTACGCTGGTTTGCCCGGCTAAGTTGATTATGCAATTGTACTTATTTGTAGCTAACAACGAGAAAACCTGTCTCGGATCAGCTGGGTCAAGGGAGAGAAGATTTATCTGTGATAAATTAACGCCAACTCTTGAAAGGTTCGTGATATTAGCTCGGGCTTTGTCCCGTGTTGTTCCGGAGATATCGAATCCTTTATCAACCAGCTCTTTGGCTACATAAGCGGCAGTCTGTCCTGTGATCCCTACTATTAAGAAATTCATCCTCTAGGGGAGGCTTGAGTTGTTATTATTAGAAGCAAGTCTTATCAATGTATAAATTGATTTGATCTGCTTTTTGGCTCTCTCCCATCTTGTTCCATATCCAGCCACAAGCTCTGCATGATCAATCACAGAACTGTTGTTAGGTCTTGCCAATAAAGGCTTAAGGCCTATAACAGCCATATCTCTAAATGGTACATGCGACTGAGTTGCACCAGTCTGCAATAGAATCCTAAAACCGATTTGAGAGAGCATGTCGCAAAATTCGGCTCGTTCCCATACATATTTGTGGTACGGGTATCCATCATCATTTGCCTCCCAGGCAGCTCCATATAGCTGAGCTTTGATCATATCTCTATTTGCTCTCATCGCAGCAGGATAATTCGGCTGAGCTGGCAAGAATTTCAGTAGAAATATAATTCTAGCAAGATCCGGCATTTCTGTTATGATTACTCCATTTGGTCTTAGTACTCGCCAAAATTCGGTAAATAACTCAATTGCTGAATGCCGATGGAAATGCTCGATGACATGAGCTGTATATATAACGTCAACTGATTCATTTGCAGCAGGCAGTTTTTTTATATCGCACCAAATATCTGGGGTTTTGCTTAAAGCCCCTCTATGTGTATCGGTATCTCTAGGTGGATGGGCGTCTATATTGCACCAGCCATCTAGGTATTTAGAGCCACATCCTAAATGAAGTTTTATGGCGCCTTTCGATCCTTGCCTTTTTTTGTAGAAGTCTTCGACTGAGCTGAACATTTAAGCTAATTGACTGAATGTTAGATCTTGGATGTGGGTTGATTCGCTAACTGGTATTTCTCCAACGCTGACCTTGATAGGCAAAGCTTCTATTGCCGCTATCTGATGAAATGAGTCTCTCCATATTCCTAGCTTCAACATATATTCTCCAGGTGGCAGTGTCACAAAGTTTGAGGAAATAGAATAATATCCTTGCCTTGATTGATCAAGAGAACCTTTGGAATTGGAAATATATCGGCTTCCGGATGAGTTTAACCTCATCCCGCTATAGGTATTCCCTGAAAACATATATGTCATTGTGAGATTCGAGCCAAGCTCTAAGTTTTCTAGTTTTACTATGATCTCACCTGCCATAAGAGTTTTCCAGTCATTAGATGTCTTGCCAGATACTCTTAGCTCTACAAATGATAAATTTGATGTATTATTTGTGCTCATATTGCCATCGACGCTGCAGCTGCTTATTGAGGCCGAACTATTTTCGAAGCCTGCGACGACCGAAGAAGGCGTCCCAGCCATGCTTACACTTCCCTTGTCAAGGTATATAGCTCTATCGCAAACTCTTGTTACCGCTGACATATCATGTGTAACCAGGATAAAGCTGGTCCCTCTTTCTCTCAAGCTGGCAAGTGTGTTATAGCACTTATTCCTGAATCTTATGTCTCCGACGGCTAGCACTTCGTCGAGAAGAATAATATCTGGGCATAAGACTGTGGTTACCGCAAAACCAAGTCTTACCTGCATGCCTGAGCTGTAGGACTGGACTGGAGAATCAATGAAAGAATCAATTTCAGCAAACTCAATTATTTTATTAATATCCTCATCGATATCGGACTTAGCAAGTCCAAGTATACTGGCATTTACATAAATGTTCTCGCGTCCGGTAAGAACTGGATTAAAGCCTGCTCCAAGTGCAATCAAAGCCCCAACGCGCCCACGCATCTCAATCCTTCCCGTATCCGGCTTGATCAATCCATTCAGCATCCGCAACAGCGTCGTCTTGCCCGCCCCATTGCGGCCGATCAAACCCAGGCACTCGCCGCGCCGCAGCTCGAAGCTCACATCCTTCACCGCCCAGAACTCGTCCGGCCGCAGCTGTACATCGGCGCTGCTCTGCGGCAGTCCGCTCCCCCCGCCATGGCGGCGGCCGCCGATCTCGCTGCCCAGGTCCTGCAGGCCATACCAGAGCGAACGCTTGAGGCTGCGGCAGAACCGCTTGCTCACGTTGTCGACTTTGACCAGTACGTCGCTCATCTCAGGCAGGCAGGGGGCTTAGCGGGGGTGAAGGGTGTGGGTGGCTGGCAGCAAAAAGCCCCGCTGCCTCCGGCAGCGGGGCAGGGCCTCAGGCGCTGGTGGGCCAGGTCAGGCGTTGGCGGCCAGCCAGGTGGCCAGGTCGGCCGGGCCCGTGAAGTCGAGCAGGGCGTCGGCCAGGGCTTCCAACTTATCTATTTGCAGGGCCTGGATCTGGGCGGTGATGGCGTCGCTGAGGGGTCCGCAGCGGCGGTTGAGGAGGCGGAGGGTGACCTTGGCTTCACCGAGGGCTTCGCCTTCCTGACGGCCTGCAGCAAGCCAGTCCTGCGCTGCCCGGGTGTGGCGCAGCTCTTCTATGGGTATGCCCGCGATCACCATGATCTCCTCGTTGCTGAGTTCGGGAAGGCGTTGCATCAGCATAGCCAGCACAACCTTGTCAAGATCAGGGCGGCTGGCGAGGATCTGCTGACTGCTGGCCGCCAGCTCGCTTTCGGGCCTCACCGGCAGGGTGAGCAGGTTCAGCAGCGGATCGAGGTTTGGCTCCTGGCTGAGCGCCTCCAGGTTGAGCCACACCACCTGCTGCTCCAGGAACAGCCGCAGCGCCTGGGTGGGGCCGAGGTTGAGGCGGTTGTGGGGCGTGATCACCAGCACGGCCCAGTGCTCCACCTGGGGCTGCTGCTGCAGGAAGCGGTAGGTCTGCGCCGCCAGCCGGTGGTGGAAGCCTGGGTCGGGGTGCATCTGCACCTCCAGGAGCACCACCGGAAGCTCCGGGCTGCCGGTTTCGCCGCAGCCGGTGCTCTCCCTGGGCCAGAGCACGCCATCGAGGCGGTGGCTCAGCTCTTTGATTTCGAGCGCTGCAAAGCGGTAGAGCCGATCGCCAGGGTCGGCAGGGTCGAGGCTCAGTGCGTTGGCGGCGGCGGCTGAGCCGGGCAGCAGAGCGCGGATCAGGTCGGGCGCGCTCTGGAAGACCCGGTAGTACCAGCGGTCGGTGTTCAACAGTTACGGCGCTGGCTGGCGAAAAGGTAGTCGCGGCTTGGGGTTGGGGCTGCATCCCGTGCGGGCTTGTTGCTTGTGGAGCCTCGTTGGCAGGTGGCGGCTGAGTGGGTTGTTCGGGCTGGGTCGCCTGGTGGCTCAGGGGGAAATCTCTCCAGCGCGCTTAGGAATTTGGCTGTTGGGCACACCAGATGTGGTGTGCCCTGATGGGCTCCCTGGAGTGCCTCAGGCACTCATTCGCTCGATCAGGATCGGCATCGCCAGCCGGTACACCACCCACACCAGCAGCAGCAGCACCGCGGAGCCGCCCACCGCCAGCGCCCACTCGCCCAGCAGCTGCGGCGGCTGGCCGGTGAACCAGGCGCGGGCATTGAGGATCAGTGGCGTGAGCGGATTGAGCCGCATCAGCGTGCCTGTCCAACCGATGGTGGCCAGCGGGAACACCACCGGGCTCAGGTACATCAGGAACTGCGTGATCAGTGGGATGCCCCGGCCGACGTCGCCATAGAGCACCCCCAGCGGCGTGAGCAGCAGGCCCACCACCGTGCCAGTGAGCACCAGGCTCAGCAACCCCACCGGGATCAGCAGGCCGCCCCAGCCCGGATGCACCCCCAGAAACGGCAGCACCAGCAGCAGGATCCCGAGCTTGATCAGGCCGTTGAAGGCCGTCTGCACGATGCCGCTGAGGATCAGTGCTTCCCGTGGGAAGTTGATCTTGGCCAGCAGGGCCTTGTTGGCATTCACCTGCATCAGTGGCGCGTTGAGCGCGTCGATCAGGATCGACCACAGCAGCGTGCCGGTGAACACAAACACCGGGTAGGGCATGGCGGTGGCCGCCACCTGCAGCACCTTGCTGCCGGTGAGAAACAGCCACACCGCGGTGTTGGCCAGCGGAATGATCAGGGCCCACAACACCCCCAGCGCGCTCTGGCGGTATTGGGCGCTGATGTCGCGCACCGCCAGGCGCCAGGCCAGTTCGCGGCTGGCCCAGAGGTCCTGCGTCATCTCGCGCCAGAGCTTGGCGGGGTGCGCTAGGGGACTTTCGGGGGTGTAGATACGGGTGGGGAGCGGTGGCGCGGTGGTCACTGGGGGGGGGGATCTGCGGTGAGAGGGTCTTACGGGTCTTGGTAGCTCAGGGGGAACCCTCCCCCACGGTCCACACATTCAGCCCCGCCGCCCGAGCGGCGGCCCCATCGGCCTTGGCGCGGGCATCAAACAGCCACGCCGGCTGCCGCATCACCGCCGCCACCGCCGGCCAGTTGATCTGAGCGAAGGCCTGCCACTCGGTGAGCAGCAGCAGGGCGTCGGCACCGCTGGCCGCTTGGTGCACATCCGCCACCTGCTGCCAGCTGCCATCGGCCGCCGTCTGGCCGAGATCGAGGGCAAGAGCGATCTGCCGTTCGCTCACCTTCGGATCGAGGATCTGCAGGATCGCCCCCTCCTCCAGCAGGTCACGGCAGATGCGAATCGCCGGCGATTCGCGCGTGTCGTTGGTATCCGCTTTAAACGCAAAGCCGAGCACGCCGATGCGCTTGCCGCTCACCGTGCCGAACAGCTTGGTGATCACCAGCCGGGCGATGCGCTGCTGCTGCCAGGTGTTGAGCGCCACCACCTGCTCCCAGTAGGCCGCCACCTCCTTGAGGCCGTAGTGGCGGCAGAGAGATACACCGGATTGAGGATATCCTTTTGGAAGCAGCTGCCGCCAAAGCCCGGCCCCGCCTGCGGAAACTTGGAGCCAATGCGGCTGTCGGTGCCGATCGCCTTAGCCACCTCGCGCACATCAGCGCCCGTTGCTGCGCAGAGGGCAGCGATGCCGTTGATCGAGCTGATCCGCTGCGCCAGAACGGCATTGGCAGTGAGCTTGCTCAGCTCACTGCTCCAGAGGTTGGTGGTGAGGATGCGCTCAGCCGGCACCCACTGGCCGTAGATCGAGGCGAGGACCGCGATGGCCGCGGGGTCGTCGCCGCCAATCAGCACCCGATCGGGCGCCTCCAGATCGGGGATGGCGCTGCCCTCGGCCAGGAACTCGGGGTTGGAGAGCACCGAGAAGGTTTTGCCGCCCTCGGCCGAGGCCAGGATCTCCTGGTCACGGCGGCGGTGCGCACCGGCAGGGTGCTCTTCTCCACCACGATCGTGTGCCCCTGGGCCGCCTTGGCCACGGTGCGGGCGCTGGCTTCCACCCACTTGAGGTCGCTGGCCTGGCCGGCGCCCAGGCCCTTGGTCTTGGTGGGGGTGTTCACAGAGATGAACACCATGTCGGCAGCGGCGATCGCCTCCTCCACGGCGGTGGAGAAGTGCAGTTTGCGGCCGCGGGCGCGGCCCACCACGGCATCCAGCCCCGGCTCATACACCGGCAGCTGGCTGAGATCAGCATCATTCCAGGCGGCAATCCGCTCGGCGTTGAGATCCACCACCGTCACCTGGGTGGCAGGGCAGCGATCGGCAATCACCGCCATCGTGGGGCCGCCCACATAGCCGGCGCCGATGCAGCAGATGGACGTGATCGGAGCACTCATGCGCTGAGCGCCTCGCGGAAGTAGGCGATCGTGGGCTCCAGCCCCTGCTCCAGCGGCACCGTGGGCTGCCAGCCCAACTCCTGCTGCGCCAACGCGATCACCGGTTGGCGTTGCAGCGGATCATCCGCCGGCAGGGGTTGTTCGATCAGAGGCAGGTCGGGGTTGATGCGCGCGCGCACCAGCTCGGCCAGCTGGCGGATCGTGAATTCACCAGGATTGCCGATGTTGATCGGGCCGGTGTGGGCCCCATGCATCAGCCGGATCAGGCCCTCCACCAGGTCGTCTACATAGCAAAAGCTGCGGGTTTGGCTGCCGGTGCCATAGAGGGTGAGTGGCTGGCCTTTGAGGGCCTGCACGATGAAGTTGCTCACCACCCGGCCGTCGTCGGGCAGCATCCGCGGCCCGTAGGTGTTGAAGATCCGCGCCACCCGAATCTCGGTGCCATGCATGCGCTGGTAGTCGAAACAGAGCGTTTCGGCGATGCGCTTGCCTTCGTCGTAGCAGCTGCGCAGGCCGATGGTGTTCACGCAGCCCCGGTAGCTCTCGGGCTGGGGGTGCACCTCCGGATCGCCATACACCTCGCTGGTGCTGGCCAGCAGCAGCCGGGCACCCACCCGCCGGGCCAGGCCGAGCATGTTGTAAGTGCCGAGAAAGTTGGTTTTCGCTGTTTTGATCGGGTTGAACTGGTACTGCACCGGCGAGGCGGGGCAGGCCAGGTGCCAGATCCGGTCCACCTCCAGCTTGATCGGCTCGGTCACGTCGTGGCGGATCAGCTCAAAGCGCGGGTGGCCGATCCACTGGCTGATGTTGGCCTTGCGGCCGGTGAAGTAGTTATCGAGGCAGAGCACCTCCTCGCCGGCGTCCATCAGTCCGGTCGACCAGGTGCGACCCAACAAAGCCAGCGCCGCCGGTGACCAGGTTGCGGGGGAGAGAGGCAGGCATCAGTTCGGTTGAAAGTGTTGGTGCTGAAGGTGTTGGTGCCAGGCCCAGGCGTGCTGCAGGATCGTGGCCAGCTCCGGATAGCGCGGCTGCCAGCCCAGCTCGCGGCGGGCCTTCTCTGCTGAAGCCACCAAAGCCGGCGGATCCCCAGCGCGGCGCGGCGCCACATGGGCCAGAAGCCCCCGGGCCGTGACGGCCTGGGCCGCATCGATCACCTGCTGCACCGAATAGCCGGTGCCATTACCGAGGTTGAACACATGCTGGCCGGCCTCGCCCAGCAGTTTTTCCAGCCCCAACACATGGGCATCGGCGAGATCAGCCACGTGGATGTAATCGCGAATGCAGGTGCCATCGGGAGTGGGGTAATCATCGCCAAAAATCTGCAGATAGGGGCGGCGGCCGGCCATCGCCTCCAGCACCAGGGGGATGAGGTGCGTTTCGGGCGTGTGGTCTTCCCCCAGATCACCGGCCGGATCGGCTCCAGCAGCATTGAAATAGCGGAAAATCACGCTCGGCAAGCCGTAGGCGGCGCCGAAGTCGGCGATCAGTTGCTCCACCATCGCCTTGCTGCGGCCGTAGGGATTGATCGGCCGCTGGGGGCAGCTCTCGGCGATCGGGATCTGCTCCGGATCGGGGATGCCGTAGGTGGCGCAGGTGCTAGAGAACACCAGCGGCAGCGGCAGCGGCGGCCCGCCGCGGCGCTCCCCCTCCGCCTTGAGGGCTTCCAGCAGGGTGAGCGAATCGCCCAGGTTGTTGCGGTAATACTTGGCCGGATCGGCCACGCTCTCGCCCACATAGGCGTAGGCGGCGAAGTGGAGCACGGCCGCGATGGGCTCGTCAGCCGTGGCCGGATGCTCGCCGCGCAGCAGCGGATCCAGCAGGGTCCGATCGCCCACCTGGCCCACCACCAGCGGCACCCCGAGCGTGCGTTCGGCGATGGATTGGGGCCGTACACCAGGTTGTCGAGCACAACCGGGCGATGGCCCGCCCGCTGCAGCGCCCGAACCGCATGGCTGCCGATGTAGCCGGCCCCACCTGTCACCAGGATCATCATGGCTGAGCGCGGTAGGTCCCGACCGTGCTCGGCAAGCCTGGGAGGCTGCTGAAAAACCTATCCAGCTGCGCGAGAATGGCTTTTTGAGTATTGAGCAGTATCCGGCTTAGAACACAGCTCTGCAACCCAAGCAAGCCAGGACGCGAGCAAGCTCAAGCGTCTCACAACTCTCGTCCAATCTCTCACACCCTCAGCCGATTCACCGCAAAACGGCGACTCCATTACCGCTGCCATTCGGGATTAGGAATAGGCGAAAAATGCGGCTTTTGCATAGCCCCACAGCGTGGACCTGGCGGGTCAGCCCTCTCCACCCTGCTGCGGCAGCAGAGGCCGCGGTGGCGACACCAGGCCCATGAGCACCAGGCTGGACGCCGCCCGCATTCGGCTGTGCCCGTGTCGGTGGCAATATGCAGCCGTTGGCCACCTCCTGCATTACCTCCAGCTCCCGCGCCCAGAAGCCCGGGTTGCGGCAGCGGCTGGTGCATTCCCTCACACGGGTTCATTGTTACTGCACGTCAGCAGGAATGGAATCCGACGGAGGATTAGCCGTGAGCTTGACGAACACAAAAAGAGCGCCTAGCACCGCCAAAACAACCACTAGCAGGGAGAGTCCTCGTTGACGGTTCTTGCGGAGCCAGCGTTGGAGCTCAGATTCGGATCGTCCGCGATGTTTGAACGTGGGCGCCGGCGCGGGCTGGATCCGGATCGGGAGCGTCGCGCCATACCCATCACACCTCGAAACCAGAAAGCAACGCCAGCTGACCAGGCAAAGGATTGGTGCCCGGATGCACCTGCATCAGATAGTCGAGGGCCCGCTGGGGGCTCTGCCGATGCCGGCTCACCATCCAACCCAAGCACACCAGCGGTGAACGCTCCATTGCTGCGACGCAATGCACGAACACCGGCCCTGAGCTCAGCAGAGATTCCAGCCGGTCGAGAGCAGAAGCGAGCTCTGCAGGTTCGGGCAGGCGCCCAGCCCGGTGATCCGGCAGCACGCATCGCTCGCATCGAAACCGATCCCGCTGCCCCTGTGGCATCGGGGTCTCCTCCTCCGCGCAGAGGCTGAGAATCCCGCGCACACCCTCGGATTCCAGCCGATCGAGATGGCGCTCAGCCCGCGGCGCAGGGCCGATCGCCAGCTCATCCACCAGCACCCAATCCATCCGGAAACGGCTGGCCGCCATCAGTTGGTGTTGTTCAGCAGCCGCACCAGCGCAAACACATTCGCCACGCTGGTGAGCGGCTGGCCGATGGCATTGATCGTGTCGCTCGCCACCGCCAGGCCCGTGCGGTTCACAATCACCGTATCCCCATCCCGCAGCGGCGGATTGCGCTGGTTGGAGGCCCCCTGGCTCAGGTTCAAAGTAAATCGCTCCCGGGTGGCCGTGCCGTTGC
>Ga0194134_10002689_pt1 | contig 20481 bp, 19 predicted proteins | sample TA2KigOff0mmetaG_FD_148602 | JGI IMG/M metagenome (GOLD analysis project Ga0194134, IMG submission 148602) | Freshwater microbial communities from Lake Tanganyika, Tanzania - TA2015056 Kigoma Offshore 0m | ecosystem: Environmental > Aquatic > Freshwater > Lake | place: Tanzania: Lake Tanganyika... | reverse complement strand
TCAAGGTGTTAAAACTGGATTTAAGGATTTAGACGCGCTAACAAATGGTTTTCATCCAGGAAATATGATTGTGTTGGCAGCACGTCCAGCAGTTGGTAAATCAACCCTTGGCTTAGATATTGCCAGGTATGCCTCAATTCATAAGCGCGAGACCTCAGTTATCTTCTCACTTGAAATGAGTAAATCTGAGATCACAATGCGAATGCTTTCAGCTGAGGCCAGGGTGCCATTAAATAACATTAGATCTGGCCGACTAAATGAAGAAGAGTGGTCGAGAATGGCTCGGCGTATGGGTGAGATCTCAGATGCACCAATGTTTATTGATGACTCTGCAAACCTATCCTTAATGGAGATTAGGGCAAAGGCTAGAAGATTAAAGCAGCGCCATGGTTTAAAGCTGATTGTGATTGATTATCTGCAACTTATGACCAGCGGTAAGCGAGTAGAAAATAGACAGCAAGAGGTCTCTGAGTTCTCCCGGCAGTTAAAGTTATTAGCTAAAGAGTTAAATGTGCCAGTAGTTGCCATCTCCCAGTTGAACCGATCCCCTGAGCAGCGAAGTGATAAAAAACCAATGCTTTCAGATCTGCGTGAATCTGGCGCGATTGAGCAGGATGCAGATGTGGTTATTTTGCTGCACCGAGAAGATCTCTATGACTCACAAAATAGATCAGGTGAGGCTGATTTAATTGTGGCTAAGCATCGAAATGGACCAACTAGAACAATCACCGTGGCCTCGCAATTACATATTGCCAGATTTACCGATATGGCAACAAATTTTGCACCAGTTGAGAAGTTTGTCAAGGATAATTAAATCTTAGTTAAGCTGCCATTTTTAACATCATAAATTGCACCAACTATAGAAATTCCTTTTGGCAGCAGCGGGAATTGCTTAATTCTTACTAAATCAGATTTTAAAGCTGCCACTTGATCAGTTACTGTTCTAATCTCAATACTTCTAGTATCAATACCACTTTTTTCAAAAATTGCTGCATGGATCTGTTCTTCACTACCACTTGCCATCTTGCAATCAGTATGCGGCATTACTAACACTCTACTGACATTAAGTAAGTTAGTTGCCAAAATTAATGTTCGAAGTACATCCTCTGTAACTCTTGCTCCAGCATTACGTAATATTTTGGCATCCCCTGCCTTCATACCAACAATTCTAAGTGGATCAATTCGAGAGTCCATACAGGTAACAATTGCTAAACCTTTTTTAGCCTGTCCTGTTAGATCTTGGGATTTAAACTCCTTTACAAACTCTTTATTTGCCTCAAAGAGATCATCAAAGTTACTCATGATTTGCTCGCCATATTTCTTGCCTTATCAGCTAAATAGATACCGAATAACACCACGGCGCAACCTATGAGTTGAATGGAAGTAAAGGCCTCACTTAATAACCACCAAGCGATTACACCGGCAAATATTGGTTCGATCATACCAATAACACTACTAGTGCTGGCTGATAACTCCCGGATAGCAGTAACTGTGAGTAGGTATGGAATAACTGTGCCAATAACAACAATCCAAAGTATTAAAGCCCAGCCAGGGGCGCTGTAATTTGATAACTCTCCTTGTAGTAAGTAGGTATTGGTTAAGAACTCAAATGGGAAGTTCCACCACGGCAAAATTAACGCCCAGAAAATTGCTGCCACCGACATTCCCCAAGTAATTAAGGAGAGTGAACTTCGAGTTTGGGAGAGTCGGTCAGCAAAAATAAAGTAAAGGGCAAGAGATAGGGCATCTAGAAAGGCGACAAAGACGCCAAGTGGGTGAAGGGATGAGCCACTCCAGATTTGAGATATTAGAAGCAAGCCAGAGAAGGCAAATGCTATTCCCCACCACATAGTAGCTGGCACACTTTTTTTCTTGATAAATCTTAAGTACAGCACAATCCAAATCGGTGCGGTAAATTCAATAATTAGGGCAACTGAAACATATAGGTACTTAATCGCAAAGAAATAAAATGAGGTAACAGCTGCTATTCCAATAATGCCAAAAATAATTAAATCTTTTATCTCACCTTTAGTAGCCCTCATTTGGGACTTATTCCTTAATAAAACAAAGGCGAGCAAGATAATCGCAGCACTACTAGTTCTAATTTGGGTTAATCTGAAGGCATCCATATTTGCTTCACGAAGTACCTTGGCAGCAACTCCACCTAAGGCAAAGCCCATAGCAGCTGTAATTAAGATAAATTCGGCGCGATGTTTCACGCCCGCAACCCTACATTAAGAGCTAGTTTTAACTAAAAGGCAGCCTCTGCAATATCCATGATTTCACCACTCTCAGATTCAACTACTGCTCGCTCTACTGAGATATGTGGCAAAACGGAACGAACAAAGAATTTAGCAGATGCTATTTTGCCGGTGAAAAAGTCAGTATCTTTACCAGCGTTAGATAATTTGCTTTGTGCAATATCTGCTTGGCGAAGGAGCAGCCAAGCAATAATTAATTCGCCAGCTGCCATTAATAATCTTGAGGTATTTAAACCAACCTTATAAACCTCTTTAGGATCTTCTTGAGATTGCATAGCAACTCCGACCATATGACCGATCATTGCTTGAACATCCTCTAATGCTTTTTGCAGTGCCTGCTTTTCTTCGGCCAAAGAACCACCAGTTGCGGCAAACTTAGCTATCTCTTTGCCTAAAATTGTGATTGATCGACCTCGATCTCTAACGATTTTACGGAAGAAGAAATCTAAGCCTTGAATTGCAGTAGTTCCCTCATAAAGGGTATCGATCTTGGCATCTCGTACATACTGCTCAAGTGGCCAATCGGTAGTAAAGCCGGAGCCACCTAAGGTTTGTAAGGATTCAGTACCAAGTAATGTGTAGGACTTTTCACTGCCATAACCTTTTACAATTGGCAGCAGTAGATCGTTAATTAGGTGGTAATCCTCAATCTTCTCTGGATCTGCCCCCTCTGCCACCGCTAAGGCATAAGCATCTTGAATTGAAGCAGTATATAAAACTAGCGCTCGCATACCTTCCGAGTATGACTTTTGCACCATTAAAGATCTGCGCACATCTGGGTGCTTAATAATTTCAACTCTAGGCGAGTTCTTATCTTTGGCCTTTGTTAAATCTGGGCCTTGAACTCTAGTTTTAGCGTAAGCAAGTGCTTGTTGGTAGCCAGCACTAAGTGTGGCAATCGCTTTGGTTCCCACCATCATGCGGGCGTACTCAATAACCTTAAACATCTGCGCAATACCATCATGTACCTCACCTAATAGGTAGCCAACCGCTGGCTCCTTTTCACCTAGATTCATCTCACAGGTGGCAGAGACATTTAATCCCATCTTGTCTTCAATCTTTGTTACATAAACTCCATTGCGCTTACCTAACTCACCAGTTTCAAAATCAAACATAAATTTAGGAATCATATAAAGATCTAAACCTTTAGTACCGGCAACTGCTCCCTCTGGGCGAGCTAGTACAAAGTGAATAATGTTTTCAGTTAAATCAGAATCCCCTGAGGTAATAAATCTTTTTGTTCCGGTAATGTGCCAAGTACCATCTGCTTGCTTAACCGCCTTTGATCTACCAGCACCAACATCACTGCCAGCATCTGGTTCAGTAAGCATCATGGTTGCACCCCATTGCTTATCTACCATTAATTTTGCAATCTTCTTTTGTTCCTCTGTGCCATAAACATACGCCACATGTGCAAATGCAGTACCAGATGCGTAAATATGAACTGATGGGTTAGAACCTAAAACCATTTCAGCAATTGCCCATCTAATTGATGGTGGAATTGCAGTACCGCCTAATTCAACAGGGGCATCAATACGCCACCACTCATTATCCATAAATGTTTTATAAGATTTTTTAAATGACTCCGGTAATTTCGCATCTCCCGTAGCGGGATTAAAATCCACACCTTTGCGATCACCATCGACAAAGCTGGCAGCTAAATCATTTTCAGCCATTCGCTTAACCTCTTCGAGCATACCCATAGCAGTCTCGCGATCTAAATCTTTATAGATCCCTTTTCCTAAAATTGACTCACGCTCTAAAAGATCAAAAAGGCAGAACTCAATATCCCGCAGATTGGCTATGTAATGTCCCATGGGATAAGTATGCTACTGACCGGTAACTTAATCAATACCCGCCAGTAGGTTTTCCTAACGATTAGATAACTTTAAGGGTAACCTCGCTCACTGTGTTGCTAAGTGATCGAGATATTAAGGTTGAGATTTCATCCGGCCGGGTAAAGGTTGAACCATTTACCGATGCCATGATTCAGCCATCAAGTGTTGATGTTCGCCTAGATCGTTTTTTTAGAGTCTTTGAAAATCATAAGTACTCGGTAATTGATCCATCAATAGAACAACCAGATTTAACCCGCGAGGTAGCGGTTGCAGCAGATGAGCATTTTATTTTGCACCCAGGTGAGTTTGTATTAGCTAGCACCTATGAGGTTATAACTTTGCCCGATGATATTGCTGGCAGATTAGAGGGTAAATCCTCACTCGGCAGATTGGGATTGTTAACTCACTCTACCGCTGGCTTTATTGACCCAGGATTTTCTGGACATATAACTTTGGAGTTATCTAATGTGGCAAATCTGCCAGTTAAATTATTTCCAGGTATGAAAATTGGCCAACTTTGTTTAATTAAATTATCTTCCTCTGCTGAGCACCCATACGGTTCAGCGCTCTATGGCTCTAGATATCAAGGCCAGCGCGGACCAACACCTTCAAAATCTTATTTAAATTTTCATCAAAGCAAGATTGAGTAATTACTCTTTATTTAAAAAGTGAAGGGAAAAGGTGGCGCCTTTACCTAACTCAGATTTTACTGAAACATATCCACCATGTGCCTTCATTACCGCATCTACAATTGATAAGCCAAGCCCACTTCCTTCACCACTATTTCTTACTCGAGCCGGATCTGCTCTAAAAAATCTTTCAAAAATTCTCTCCTGATCACTTTTAGATAAACCAGGTCCATTATCTGTCACCTCAATAATTACCTCAGTTAAATTTTGCCGGGCAGTAACATTTATCTTTGTGCCTGCAGGTGTATGGGTGCGGGCATTAGCTAATAAATTAGCCACTACTTGATGAATTTGGCGAGAATCCCCCAATACAAATAACTCCTGCTGCGGCAGATTTAACTCAATCAGATGATCAGGGCCGGCAGCCTTTGCCGATGCCACTACCTCAACTATTAAGGTATTTAAATCAACAGCTTCAAAATCTAACTCCCTGGCTTGATCTAATCTAGCTAGCAGTAGTAAATCCTCCACCAAACTACTCATTCGAATTGACTCACCCTCAATTCGAGAAATTAATTCTTTGGTTTTTTCCTCCCCCGATACTGCTCCCTGACGATGTAATTCAGCAAAGCCTCTAATTGCAGTAAGTGGTGTGCGAAGCTCATGGGAGGCATCAGCTACAAATCTTCGTAACTTGTTTTCACTTTCTACCTTTACCGAAAATGATTGTTCAATTCGACTTAACATCATATTTAGTGAGGTAGTTAATCGGCCAACCTCAGTATCTGGCTTGGCCGCTGGCAAACGGGCGGAGAGATCACCAGCTGCAATCGCCTCTGCTGTCTCCTCTACCTTATCTAGTGGGCGCAAACTGATCGCAATAATCCATCTAGAGACTAGAGCTGTTAAAAGAATCGCAATTAAGCCGAGGAAGAAAAATAAAAATCTAAGTTGGCTTAAGGTTTTATCTACCTCCTCCAGCGAGTTAGCAGCAATCACACTTCCCATGCCAGTTGGTAGCACTAAAGCTAAAGCTCTAACATCTGGATTACCACCTTCCCCCTCAATGGTAAAAGGTTTATTCTCATACTTTTCTACTTGGGAAACCTTCAAACCAGTAACCCCAAAATTTTGGCCAGCTAATTCCCCACCTACCTGGCCAATTAAATTTCCCTCTCGATCTAATAAAGTCAGTGAGGTCGAGGTCGGCACACCCCGAATTGGTTGTAAAACTCTAAATGGTGAGCGGCTCTCTTCAAACTCACTTTGTGGCGCAATACCAGCTCGATCTAATCGCTCAAGGGAGCCAGATGAAATGCTAAATAATTGATTATCTACCTGCGAAATTAGGTAGGAACGAAGTGCGGTATTAGCGGCAAAATCAGAGGCAATAATTGCCAAACTCGCTAAGAAAACTGCCGCCAGAATAAGTCGGTTACGCAAACTCCATAGCGACAGCGGAGTACGCACCCGGCTTAGCGGAGAGTTCATTAGGTAATTGTGATCAATTACTTACTTGCTGGCAACCTTAGACGGTATCCCACTCCACGAACAGTGTGTATAAGAGGTGGTTGGAAGATATCAATCTTTTTACGCAGGTAGGAAACGTATGTCTCCACAATTCCCATATCTCCTCTAAAGTCATACTGCCAAACATGATCTAAAATTTGCGACTTACTGACTACTCGGTCGGCATTAATCATTAGGTAGCGGAGCAGTAAAAACTCAGTAGGGGAGAGATCAACCATCTTGCCAGCTCGCTTAACCTCATGAGTTGCTTCATCTAGCTCAAGATCAGCAAATCTAATTTTCTCATCATCAGCTAAAACCTCAGTAGCGCCAGTTCTGCGAAGTAGGGCGCGAAGTCTGGCAACTAACTCCTCTAATGAGAATGGCTTGGTTACATAATCATCGCCACCAATAGTTAAGCCGGCAATCTTGTCCTCAACTGAATCTTTAGCGGTTAAAAACAAAACACCAATATTGTGTCCTTCACTTCTTATCTGCCGGCATACTTCAAATCCATTTTGATCAGGTAACATCACATCAAGAATAAGTGCGTGAGGTTTAAACTCTTCGGCAATTTGTAGAGCTTGGGCGCCAGAGGCAGCGGTGCGAACATCAAAGCCAACAAACTTTAAACTGGTGGCAATAAGTTCACTAATACTGTTTTCATCATCGACTACTAAAATGCGTTGGGTATTTTGATTTAACCCATCGACATTGCTGCTAGCTTTTTCAACTCTTTCTTTCAGAGCGGTCATTTGGCATCACCTCGTAAGGTAGATGATTATCTACTATCCTGAGTACTTCCTGAGAAACAAATGGGTTTTAACCTGATCTTTTGACACTTCTGAGCATAATTTGGGCAACATCAAGCACCTCAACTGAGCTTTCTTTGGCCACCATGCCATCTGAGATCATCACTCGGCAAAACGGGCAGCCAACTGCCACCTCTTGGGCCCCAGTAGAAATCGCCTCATCTACCCGGTTTAAATTAATCCGGGAACCAATTTTTTCCTCCATCCACATTCGCCCACCACCTGCGCCACAACAAAATGATCGCTCTTGGTTTCTAGGCATCTCACTTACCTCAACTCCAGCAGATTCCAATAACTCCCGGGGTGGTTCATAGATTTGATTGTGCCGACCTAAATAACAAGGATCATGGTAGGTAAGTTTTTTCGCATCCGCCGCTGCTGGTGCAATTGGTTTTAATCTTCCCTCTTTAACTAATTGATTTAATAATTGCGTATGGTGGACCATCTGTAATTCAAAACCTTGTTGTTTGTAATCTCGGCCAATAGTTGTAAAACAGTGTGGACAGGTAACAACCACCTTTTTAACACCCCGGTTGCCAAAGGTTTCTTGCAGAGTTTCAATATTTTCTCTAGATAAAATCTGATATAAAAATTCATTACCACTTCTACGGGCTGGATCCCCCGTACAGGTCTCCTTCTTTCCTAGTACGCCAAACTTAACCCCTGACATAAATAACAGCTCTGCCACAGCCTTGGTAGTTTTCTTAGCTCGCTCTTCATAGGCACCTGCGCAACCAACCCAAAATAGGTACTCAAAATCCTCTGGAATAACAGATTCAATTACGGTAATTGGAAAATCAACCTCTTTAATCCAAGCATCTCGATCTGCTCGATTTGCCCCCCATGGATTGCCGGCCTTTTCTAAATTACGGAAGGTATTACCTAACTCAGTTGGAAACTCAGATTCCACCAATACTTGAAACCTTCTCATATTAACAATGTGATCTACATGTTCAATATCAACTGGGCACTCTTCAACACAGGCGCCACATGTAGTGCAAGACCAAAGCACATCAAGGGAAATGGCATTCTCATGGGCGTTGCCAACTATTTTTTCACTCACTTTTTCAGTGCCAATATTGGCTAGCGCGTGATCGCGCATAGCCATGATTAATAGCTTTGGCGATAGCGGTTTTTCAGTGTGCCAGGCTGGGCATTGAGATTGGCACCTTCCGCACTCAGTGCAGGTGGCCATATCAAGTAGGCCCTTCCAAGAGATATCTGCACTTGTTCCAATACCAAAGACATCATCCTCTTTTGGATCCTCAAAATTAATCTCCTGCCCATGGGAGATCATTGGCGGCAGCGCACCAAGCGCGTTTTGTTTACCTGGATACTTCTTAAAGTAAATATTAAAAAATGCTAAAAATCTATGCCAAGCAACTCCCATATTTATATTTAAACCAACCACGATAAACCAAATCATGGAGGTAGCGATCTTAACAAAGGCAATGATTTGAATTAAGTTTTCAATATCAGTTACTGAGTAATTACTAAAAAACAAAACCGCTGGATATGAGATAGCAAAGTGCCAACTCCAATTATTATTATCAGCTAACGCACCCTCTAACCCACGCAGAGCGATTACACAAAATACAATTACTAATATGGTGGCCTCAACATAATAAGCTTTCCAATTACCTGAGCCATAAAACCTAGATTTACGTTCTTTTCTAAAAACTCTTGTGGCCTGCCTAATGCCGATCAAGGCAACAATGCCAACCCCAGTCAGAGCAGCAATACTTTCGGCAAATAATTCATAACCAACAAAGTGACCAATGATTGGTAACACCCAGGCAGGGTCTAGTAATTGACCATATGCGGTAATTAATGTGCCAAGGAGAGCAAAAAAACCAATCATTACAAACCAATGTGCAATACCTGTTACGGTAAAATTAAGCATCTTGGTGTGAGTGAAAACCTCACGCAACATATTTTTAAATCTAATTGATTTATTATTAAAGCGAGAGGAATCTGGCTGACCAGATTTTATTTTTTTAAATAATGCATAAGCTCTAAAAGAGAAAATTCCTACTGCAATTGCAGTTAATAGGTAGGCGATGATGGCGAGCACGGCTTAAGGGTAGGTCAGGTAGATGATGAAATGGTCTAAAAGTTATCCACAACACTTATCCACTGTGTGGAGAATTACAAGAGTGTAATTAGTGCCAGCGGGTAGCGAGTGAAAATCCAACGCCCACAAAGCCAAAGCCGACCACCATATTCCAAGCGCCAATACCTGGGATTGGGTAGGCGGTTGAGCTGATGTAGAAGATAACGATCCAAATTAGGCCAACTAGGAAGTTAGCCAGCATTACTGGAGCTAGCCACTTTGGGCTTTCAATCTTGGCTGGCTCAAGGGCTGGTGCTGCTTCAGCAGCCACCTTCCGCTTTCTCTTTACCTCATCGCGTATTTTTGACTTCGGCATGGTGGCAGATTACTACACAATTGGCTCATGGGCACCCACCAGCGAAAGATCCTAGTTTTAGATAATTATGACTCCTTTGTCTTTAACTTAGTTCAATACCTGCAGCAATTAGGGGCCGAGTGCATAGTTGTTAGAAATGATCAACTTAATATTAAAGATGCAGATAATTTTGATGGGGTTTTAATCTCACCAGGTCCTGGCACACCGGAGGCAGCTGGGGCTTCAGTTGAATTAGTTAAGTACTGTGATGAGAAAAATATTCCACTGCTTGGTGTGTGCTTAGGACATCAAGCAATTGCAGTTGCATATGGAGCAACTGTCTCTAGAGCGCCAGAGTTACTACATGGCAAAACCTCAATTGTTAGCCATAATAATTCCTCTGTTTTATCTGATATCCCATCCCCATTTATTGCAACCAGGTATCACTCACTAGCTATTGAAAAACAATCTCTACCAGATTCACTTGAGGTAACTGGGGCAACTGAATCTGGGGTAATTATGGCAATCGCTCATAAATCAAAACCAATATGTGGTGTGCAGTTTCATCCAGAGTCAGTTTTAACCGAGCATGGCTATCAGATGATTGGAAATTGGTTAGAGATTTGTGGTGATAAGGGGGCTAGAAAGCGCAGTGAGGGATTATCCCCGGTGGTAATAAAAGCTTAAGAGCGGTTTATGGTAATTGTTACCACACTACCAATTAATTTAGTTTCACCAGCAGCAGGTGCTTGAGATAAAACTGCACCAGGTGATTTACTTGCATCAGATGCACTTAGCTCTCGAATTAAAAAACCGGCCTGCGTCAAAATTGTTTTGGCATCAATCTCATTTAAACCAATTAAATCTGGCACCTTAATATTGCCAGAGGCAATCTCAAGCACCACACCACTGCCAGCGGTAATTAATGTGCCAGGATCTGGATTAATACTGATCACCACACCTGGTGCTTGATCTGAATCCACTGCAATAGTTTGGGAGATTAATAAACCAGCAGCGGTTAAGCGATTTCTTGCCTCCTCCAGCGTTAAACCAATTAAACCAACCGGGACGGCAGTATTTCCTGGTCCATCAGAGATGGTTAAGGTAACTGAGCTGCCAGCTGTGACATCACTAGTAGCAAGGGGTAATTGAGATGCCACTCGATTAATTGGAATCTTGCCATCTGGGGCTCGCTCAATATTTACATTGAAATTTTTAAGTAGCGCCTTTGCTTCACTCTCAGTTAAGCCAACCACATTAGGAAGTTTAAGTAGGTTTGTATCTGGTGAGCTAGCAAAGTAACCAAAGGTTAAAAGCGAAATTAAAATAACACCGAGGGTGGCCAAGGTGATTACTCTTTGTTTTGGAATTACCTTTTTAATCTTGGTGGTAACTGGTTCGCCTTTAATTACTCGCTCTAAATCTGCCAACATCGCTTGGGCATCTTGATATCTATTATTTGGACTTTTTGCCAGTACCACCTCAAGCATGCGATCTAAATTAGAGTCTAAATTTGGTTTAAGTGTTGATGCTGGAATCAAAGGAGCTGATACATGTTGGTAGGCAACAGAGACTGGAGTATCACCGGTAAATGGTGGTCTGCCAGTTAACAACTCATACATTAAACAACCAAGTGAGTAGAGATCACTTCTACCATCTGCAATCTCACCAGTTGCTTGCTCAGGCGATAGATACTGAGCTGTACCAACTACATTCCAAGTACTTGTCATCGTCGCCCCGTTATCATCGGTAGCTCTGGCAATACCAAAATCCATCACCTTAATATCACCACTATCAGTAATCATGATATTTCCAGGTTTAATGTCACGGTGAATAATTCCCTGCTTATGGGAGTAATCAAGTGCTTGCAAAATACCTTTAATAATCTCTAACGATTTACTTAAAGAGAGCTCCTGCTGTTGCATCAATTGACGAAGAGTTATGCCATTAATTAACTCCATTACGATAAAGGGTGAATCATTTTCCTCACCCGAGTCATAAACTGCCACAATTCCAGGATGGTTTAACCCACCAGCTGCTAACGCCTCTTTTCTAAACCTGGCTACAAATGCTGGATCCTTTGCTAAATCTCTACGCAATATCTTTATTGCTACCTCACGCTTTAGGCGATTATCAAAACCTAAATAAACATCGGCCATACCGCCGGTGCCGATCATCTCCCCTAGGGTGTAGCGGTCATCAGCTAACTTAGTAATTGGGTTATTCATTTGCTGCCCCAATTTTTTTCACTGGTGAGTTTATTTTTTTATTACTCAAATCTGCCCAAATAATTGTGCTGTTATCTGGTGCTCCTTTGACCTTAACCTCGGCAATTAATGCAGCTGGGATATCCTCATCAGAGTTGGCCTCAATAATCTTACTAATCTCATAATTTGATAAGACATTAGTTAGGCCATCACTACACAGTAGAAATTTATCTCCAGTCTTAATTTTAAAATTAATTAAAATAGGTGTAATCCCACTATCACCCATTAATGCTTGGGTAAGTAAAGATCGCTGTGGGTGGCTTGCCACCTCACTTTGAGTTAATCTGCCCTGATCTAGTAACTCCTGCATTACGGTGTGATCAACACTTAATTGCTCTAGCTTTTTATCTCGATATCGATAACATCTAGAGTCGCCCACATGTAGTAAGCCAACACAATCTTCTGAAATATTTAACGCAGTTAAGGTTGTGCCCATACCTGACAGCTCTGGATCATTCTTGGCACTTTGCAGGATTTGATTATCAATTTGGTGAGTGATATTTACAAATAAATCATCTTTAGAATCAGCATCAATCTCATCACTTTCTAAGATTGGAATCAATCCAGCTAAGGTATTTATAGCAATGGCACTTGCCACCTCACCGCCAGCATGGCCGCCCATACCATCGGCTACCGCAATTAGATTTGAACTTGTCAGAGCGGCATCCTCATTGCCTTGGCGCACCAGACCCAGATCTGTTTGAGCATATGAATTAAATTGCCAGGCCATAGAGCCAATCTCACCATATATCTACTTAAATAAATAATGATATTTTCCATAGCAAAATGAGGGGCAGGGGTTAGAAGAGTTTTAGAAGAAGTAAGGTAGGAATATGTTGATCATTGCCCATCGGGGTGCAAGTGGGCAGTTTGCCGAAGGCAGCCAACTTGCTTATGAGCAGGCACTAACTCAGGGTGCTGATGGTTTTGAGTGTGATCTGCGATTAACTAAAGATAATCAAATAATTTGCTATCACGACAGTAATAGTAAGAGATTATCAGGTATTGATTTAGAGATTGCTAAAAGCTCATTTGATCAATTAAATCAAGGTAATTCAATCTATCCTTTTGAACAATTATTAAAGCTAGCTATAGCTAATAAAAAAGATTTAGTAATTGAGTTTAAACACCCAGTGCCAACCGCTGGTCGGGTTGAAAGGTTAACTCATAGCTTGTTGAAACAACACAAGGATGAGATCAAATCAGCTGGCATAAAGATCACCTTAATCTCTTTTTCATACTTTGCTACCTTGCGTAATATTTTTATGTCAAGGGGTTTATATCAAAGCGGCTTATTAATAAATAATAAATTTTATGCAAAAATTATCCCAACTAAGATTACAGCTGTTGATATTAAGTTATTAAGAAAAAATCCTGATATTGCAGTAAGGTATAAAAAACGAGGTATAAAACTTTATATTTGGACAGTAAATACTGAGTCTGATCTAAAATTATGTGAAAAATTAGGAGCGTTTGCGGTGATAACTGATTATCCAGCACACGCTCGCAAGCTGCTCGGCTACCCTTAACCCATGTCAATTAAGTATGCCTACCTTGGCCCTACCGGCACCTTCACTGAAGCAGCTCTGCAAAAGGTGGTAAGGAGTGGGGATGAATTAATTGCCTATGCAAATGTCACCGCCACACTGGATGCAATTAGAACTGGTGCTTGTCAGAAAGCATTAGTGCCAATTGAAAACTCTGTTGAGGGTGTGGTGGCAAGAACATTGGATGAGTTAGCAATTGGTGAGCCATTGGTAATTACTGGTGAGATAACACTGCCCGTCTCATTTGCATTGATGGTGTTGCCGGCAACAGAGAGTAAAAATATTAAATCAATAGCAACTCATCCTCACGCAGAGTCACAATGTCGATCCTTTATTGCAAAAAATTATCCAACTGCGCAAATTATTGAAAGCTCATCTACTGCCGCAGCTGCCAAGGGATTAATTAAGGGCGATTATGATGCAGCGATCGCCTCAGAGATCGCTGCTAAAAATTATCAACTAAAGGTAATTGCATCTAATATCTCAGATAATAAATCAGCTATTACTAGATTTGTCATGGTAGAAAAGCCGGGGAAAATCCCCGCTGCAACTGGTAAGGATCGAACCTCACTTGCGGTCTTTATCGCCATCGATCATGCCGGAGCACTCCTTGAGATATTAAATGTCTTTGCAAAAAATCAGGTCAATCTAACCTTTATTCAATCTAGGCCAACTGGAATGGAGCTAGGCCACTACCACTTCATTATTGATGCTGAAGGTCATATTTCAGATAAGCAGGTTGCATATACCATCGAAGGACTTAAATTAATTTGTGAGGATATTCGATTTCTTGGCTCCTATCCGCGGGCAAGTAGATAGATCATAAAGTGGATTGGGCAAGGCCAGTAGGTAGGCTAGGAACATCATGATTGATTTAAAACAGCTACGAGAGAGCCCAGATCTATTTAGATCATCTCAAAAGGTGCGGGGTGAGGATGTGGGGGTAATTGATCAATTACTAGCAGCAGATGAAGAGAGGCGAAATGCAATCTCTGAGTTTGAAACTTTGCGTGCAAAACAAAATACCTTATCTAAATCGGTGGGAGCTGCTAAAGGGGATGAGAAAGATTCGCTCCTTGAAAATGCTAAACAACTAGCAGCGCAGGTTAAGGCAGCAGATAGTAAGCGGGCAGCTGCTGAAGAGGTTGCCAATAAATTAGCGCTCTCAGTTGCAAATTTAATTGATCCAGCTGCCCCGGTAGGGGGTGAGGCAGATTTTAAAGTTATCGAAACTGTTGGGAAGGTGCGAGATTTTAAAGCTGAAGGCTTTGAACCAAAGGATCATGTTAAGTTAGGAAAAATACTTAAAGCAATTGATACTGAGCGGGGAGCTAAGGTTTCCGGTGCTCGCTCCTATTACTTAACTGGCAATGGAGCTCTGCTTGAATTGGCATTAGTTAATTATGCAATCTCTATGGCAGTTAAAAATGGATTTACGCCAATGATCCCACCAGTCTTAGCAAAACCTGCTGCGATGGAGGGGACTGGATTTCTAGGCCAAGCTGCTGAAAATGTTTATCACCTCACCCAAGATGAGCTCTACCTAGTTGGCACCTCTGAGGTTCCACTTGCTGCCTTTCATATGGATGAGATTTTAGAAGAGCTACCAATTAGATACTCCGGTTACTCACCTTGTTTTAGAAGAGAGGCGGGCAGTTACGGCAAAGATACCCGCGGCATTATTAGGGTGCATCAATTTGAAAAGGTTGAGATGTTTACATTTTGTAAACCAGAGGATGCCCAAGATGAGCACAAAAGATTATTAGCTTGGGAGAAGGAGTTTTTTAACTCTCTTGAGATTCCATATCGAGTAATAGATGTTGCAAGTGCAGATTTAGGAGCAAGTGCGGTTAGAAAGTTTGATATTGAGGCTTGGGTGCCTACTCAGGGTGAGTATCGTGAGGTAACTAGCACCTCAAACTGCACTCAGTATCAAGCTAGAAGATTAAATATTAGGTACAAAGAAGAGGGTGTAACTAAGCCGGTTGCCACCTTAAATGGCACATTGGTCGCTGTCCCTAGAACCATTGTTGCTATTCTAGAAAATCATCAACAAAAAGATGGCAGTGTTAAGGTGCCAAAGGCGCTTGTGCCATTTCTTGGTATGGAGATATTGGCGCCAGCTGGTGAGTGATTTAATTTGAGTTTAGAGATGATAGTAAGTGGCAGACGACCTAAATTAATTGGCACAGATTTAGATGGCACCATTGTGGCCCATTACGGCTTTATCTCAGAGCGCACCAAGATCGCACTTGCTGCTGCCCATAAAGCTGGTATTCATATCTACTTTGTAACTGGCCGGCCAATTAGATGGATGGTTGAGATAAAAAATTACTTTGATTTTGGTTTAGGCATTTGTGGCAATGGCGCGATGTTATATGACTTTAAAAATGAAAAAGTCTTAGAGGAGTGGCTATTCTCAGTAGAGAATCTATTAGAGAGTGTTAAAAGATTACGCAAAGTAATTCCACAAATATCTTTTGCAGTTGAGATTGGTGAGAACTTTTACAGAGAGAAAAATTATGTGCCCAGGTGGGATGTTGTAGCAGATGATGATGGGGTAGAAAAGATTGAGGAGGCAATTACCGCTCCTGCTTTAAAGTTATTAGCTAGATGTTCATCTGGTGAGTTCACATCAGATCAAATGCTTGCGATTGCAAGTAAGGGGCTGGCCACACTAGCCACAGTTACTCACTCCAACTCAACTGATTCACTCCTTGAGATCTCCTCTCTTGGTGTTTCAAAGGGAGCGACCTTGGCAAAGATTGCCGCCCGCCATGGTTTAACTTCAGCAGATTGTGTGACATTTGGTGATAATCCAAATGATTTTTCTATGCTCTCCTGGGCAGATAGATCATGGGCGATGGCAGATGGACATCCAGATCTAATGAAGTATGCAAAGTTTCAAACCGATGCCCATCAAGAAGATGGTGTGGCAAAGGTGATTGAGCGTTTACTAGAACTTCCCGAATAAATTTTGGCACAACTGCTATTGCAGGTAAGTTTGCCCACGGAGGGCTCGCATAGCGGCCGAGTGCACCGGTCTTGAAAACCGGCAAGGGAAACCTTCGTGGGTTCAAATCCCACGCCCTCCGCCAGATTTTTTATCTTGTGGCTGATTTCATATTCATTGACCCCACTCTCACCTAGCCTTAATACTTAGGTAAGAGCAAACTAAGTCCGTGGCAGTAATTGATTCAAGCAAGCCAAAGACCGGTGTTTTCTCCCAAGGTCGGGCCTTAATCACAGACCGCACCTTAAGAACAGATCGTTGGTGGGTGCAACCATTAATTACATTCGCAGTTTTAATTGCCTTTGTTATTTATGCAACCTTTAGAGCATTTGAAAATAAACATTACTTTGCAGAGCCTCTAATCTCACCATTTTACTCACCCTGCTTATCAACTGTTTGTGTTGAGGGAGCTGCCCACTTTGGCACACCAATTGGGAGTGTGACTTTATTTGGGCTTTTAATTTCGCCAGCCTTATTTATTTTAATCTTCCCATTAGGTTTTAGATTAACCTGTTACTACTACCGCAAGGCGTATTACCGATCATTTTGGATGTCACCACCAGCTTGCGCAGTAGCTGAGCCACATAAGAGGTACACCGGGGAAACTAGAGCGCCATTAATCTTACAAAATGGTCATCGCTGGTTTTTTTACGCCGGCCTTGTCTTTAACGTCATTTTGACCTATGACGCAGTAATTGCATTTAAAAATGAGCAGGGTGAATGGGGACATATGTCAGTGGGCACATTAGTTCTCCTACTAAATGCCACCCTACTTTGGCTCTACTCCGCATCCTGTCACACCTGCCGCCACACAATTGGTGGCAGATTAAAGAATTTTTCAAAGCATCCAATTAGATATAAGGCGTGGGAGGTTGTCTCCACCTTAAATCACTATCATCCAAACTTTGCTTGGGTCTCACTCTTTGGAGTCGCCTTTACCGATTTTTATGTTCGCCAGGTCGCAAGTGGGGCCATTACCAATTACTACTTCTTTTAAAAAAGGGTGAGCAAATAACTTATGCGTGAAAAGGTAGCAATGGCCCGACACAATTACGATGTAGTGGTAATTGGTGCAGGTGGTGCTGGGCTTCGTGCTGCAGTTGAGGCCAGGAGCGCAGGTCTTAGGGTGGCAATTATTTGCAAATCATTATTTGGCAAAGCCCACACCGTAATGGCAGAGGGTGGAGTGGCTGCCTCAATGGGTAATGTCAATGAAAATGATGGTTGGAAGGTTCACTTTAGAGACACGATGCGTGGTGGAAAGTTTTTAAATCACTACCGAATGGCTGAGCTACATGCCAAAGAGTCACCAGATCGGGTTTGGGAGCTTGAGCTATGGGGTGCACTCTTTGATCGCACCAAAGAGGGAAAGATTTCACAACGAAACTTTGGTGGACATGAGTATCCACGTCTCGCCCATGTTGGTGATCGAACTGGCTTAGAGTTAATTAGAACGATGCAACAAAAAATTGTTGCGATGCAACAAGCAGATAAAAAAGAGTTTGGCGATGCCGAGAGTTACCTAAAGGTTTTTGCTGAGGTAACAATCACCGATGTCTTAAAGGAAAATGGCAAGGTTGCTGGAGTTTATGGCTACCGTCGTGAAGATGGCGTTGAGCTTTTATTTGAGGCAGGTGCGGTTATCTTGGCAACTGGTGGGGTTGGCAAAACATTTAAAATTACCTCAAACTCCTGGGAGGGTACTGGAGATGGTCACGCCCTGGCCTTAAAAGCCGGCGGCAACTTAGTTGATATGGAGTTTTTACAATTTCATCCAACCGGTATGGTCTGGCCACCATCGGTACGCGGAATTTTAGTAACTGAGTCAGTTCGTGGTGAGGGTGGCGTATTAACCAATAATTTAGGTGAGCGATTTATGTTCAAATACATTCCAGATGTATTTAAAGATAAGTACGCCGATAATGAAGCAGAGGCAGATCGTTGGTATATCGATCAAGATAATAATCGCCGTCCCCCTGAATTACTTCCACGCGATGAGGTAGCCAGAGCGATTAACTCGGAGGTTAAGGCTGGCAGAGGATCGCCCCATGGTGGCGTATATTTAGATGTATCAAAGCGCTTAAGTGCTGAAGTTATAAAAAAGAGATTGCCATCTATGTGGCATCAATTTTATGAGTTAGCTGGCGTTGATATAACCAAAGAGGCGATGGAGGTTGGACCAACCTGTCATTATGTAATGGGTGGCGTTGAGGTAGATCCTGATACCGCAGCCGCAGTTGGTGTTCCTGGTTTATTTGCCGCAGGAGAGGTTGCAGGTGGCATGCATGGCTCAAATAGATTGGGTGGCAACTCACTCTCTGACCTTTTAGTTTTTGGCCGCCGTGCTGGTGTTGGCGCCTCTGAGTATGTAAAGCACAATCAGCCGGTAAAGGTTAGTGAGTCAACAATAAAACTAGCATCTGAAAAGATTGCCGCTCCCTTTAAACGCACAGGAGGGGAGAATCCATACACCCTGCACCAAGAGCTACAAGAGATTACTCATAATTTAGTTGGAATTATTAGAACAAAAAGTGAGTTAGCAGATGCGATAAGTAAGATTGGAGATATCAGAAAGCGAATTGAGAATGTATCAGTAGCAGGAGATCGCTTATTTAATCCAGGCTTTCACCTCTCATTTGATCTAGATAATATGTTGCTAGTTGCCGAGAGCACCGCAAAATCAGCGATTGTCCGGGAGGAATCACGGGGTGGGCATACAAGAGATGATTTTCCTAAGATGGATCCAAAGTGGCGCACACGTAACAACATTGCTTCCTTTGATGGCAAAGAGGTTGTGGTAAAACAACAACCACTGCCAGTAATGCCAAAGGGGCTATTTGAATTATTTGATGCAAGTGAGTTAGAGAAGTACCTATCAAGGGATGAGCTAGCAAAGGGCGGCAGATAATGAGTAAAAAACTAAAGCTTAAAATCTGGCGCGGAAACGTAGACTCCGGTGCCCTGCAAGAGGTAGAAGTAGAGGCAAATGAGGGTGAGGTTGTACTTGATGTAATTCATCGGGTGCAGGCAACTCAAATGGGGGATTTAGCAGTTAGATGGAATTGCAAAGCTGGTAAGTGTGGTTCCTGTTCAATGGAGATAAATGGCAAACCACGTCTAGCCTGCATGACCCAGATAGCAAGCTTTGCCGACGGTGAAGCTATTACCGTAACCCCACTAAGAGCATTTCCAGTAATTAAAGATCTAGTAACCGATGTTTCCTTTAATTATAAGAAGGCGATGGAGGTTGAATCCTTCACACCTCCTGCTGATCTAAAGCCAGGAGTGGCCCGAATGGATCAGGTGGATGTTGAACGGAGCCAGGAGTTTAGAAAATGTATTGAGTGCTTTTTGTGTCAAGACACCTGCCATGTAATTCGCGATCATGAAGAGAACAAAAAGAGTTTTGCTGGCCCAAGATTTTTCATTCGCATTGCCGAACTTGATATGCACCCACTTGATATCTTAAAAAATCGAAAGAAAAAAGCGCAAGCAGAGCATGGGCTTGGCATGTGTAATATTACAAAGTGTTGTACAGAAGTGTGCCCAGAGCATATTCGCATCACCGATAACGCAATCATTCCAATGAAGGAGCGAGTAGTAGATGAGAAGTATGACCCAGTTAGATGGCTAGGAAGTAAGATCAGAAAACGTGAGGGTATTGTTTAAGTAAGAGTGAGTTTAACACTTCGTTTAATTGCAGGTGCGCTCGCATTTTGGGCAGCGACAAGCTTAATCTCTGGAGTTGAGGTAAATGGTGGGGCGTGGAGCTATCTTTGGGTGGCGCTACTTTTTGGGCTAGTAAATGGCATCCTAGGTTCAATTGTTAAATTATTAACTCTGCCAGCAATCTTAATTACTTTTGGTCTATTCTCATTTGTTATAAATGCAGCGATGTTGATGTTAACTGCTAGATGGAGTGATCGCCTAGGTGTAGTAGATTTTTCGTCAGCTCTTTGGGCATCTTTGATTATTTCTTTGATAACAACAATTATTACAAAATCCTTAAAGAGCAAAAAGTAATAAACAAAAAGCAAGAAGTAATTTAACTCATTAAAATCTTTGCCATATATGCCTCAACCTCATCTGGGTGACGCGGAAGAGAGTTTGATAAAACTTTTGCTCCAGATTGGGTAACCAATACATCATCTTCAATTCGAACTCCAATGCCACGATACTCTGGGCTAAAGAGTGTGT
>Ga0194134_10002688_pt1 | contig 20490 bp, 27 predicted proteins | sample TA2KigOff0mmetaG_FD_148602 | JGI IMG/M metagenome (GOLD analysis project Ga0194134, IMG submission 148602) | Freshwater microbial communities from Lake Tanganyika, Tanzania - TA2015056 Kigoma Offshore 0m | ecosystem: Environmental > Aquatic > Freshwater > Lake | place: Tanzania: Lake Tanganyika... | reverse complement strand
CATTCATTCCACTAAAAACACCATTTGGAGGAGTTGCACTTAATGTAATACAATTATCATACTCACAAAATGGACCAACAGGAGTGATTACTGGTAAAATATTTAAATTATAAATTGTAAACGTTTTAGGTTGACTTTGACATCCAATTTGATTTTGTCCAAAAACCGTTAAAGTGTTATTATATAATCCACCATTAACTCCTGTAACATCTAAATTAATTTGATTTGTACCTTGACCTTGAAATGTACCAATACCTGAAGACCAAGTGTATGTTAAATTTGGAAATACGCTTGAAACTGAATATAGGTTATTAGTTGAATTGAAACAAACCGTGTCTGACCCCGTAATAGGATTAATTGTAACTTGTGGTGGGTCAACTAAAACAACGGTATTAGTGGCAGGACAATTGTTTGCATCTGTTACAACAACAGAGTAATTTCCCGAACATAAATTTGTTGCAGTTTGCGTGATTTGACCATTGGACCACTGATAGGTGTAAGGGGCTAATCCATCGATAGGATTTACAGTTGCAGAACCATCACAATAACCAAAACAAAGTGGGTTTGTTGATACTATTGTTGGTATTTGTAATGATGGCGGATTTAATAAAGTAGAAGTTCCATTATACACACAACCATTAGCATCGGTTAATGTAAAATTGTAGGTTCCTGAACAAAGATTATTTAAAGACAAGGTGTTTCCACCATTATTCCAATTGATTACAAAAGGGGGCAAACCACCAACAGGGTTAACAACAATTGTTCCATCACAACTATTGTTACACAAAGGGTCAGTTGGGGTAATTGTTGGAGGTGGTAGATTTGGTGTTGGTGTGACTAAAATGGTATCAGGACCTAGATTACCTCCACCAACATTACAAGTGGTCCACCCCGCATTACAAGAAGGATAAACAGGTTGACAAGTATAATAGGCCCCTCCAATCGGAGGAGTTACAGTGATACTTAATCCCGTACCAATTGGATTTGGATTTCCAACCTGATACCAAGTCCATGTTGGTTGAATAGCCCCTCCACTTGGAGTCCACCGATAAGCATTATTAACTGTGGTCCATTGAGTTGAATTTCTACCAAAGACTGTAACGGCAGCATTACCTAATAGATTGTGAATTCCTTGAACTGCGGTTCCATTGGCCCATTGATTACAGGATGGTTTATTTGCAATATGATTTTCAATAACATTTGTTGATTCGTAAAGTATAATATGAAAAGTTCCTTGCAAATTGGTGCAAGAAAACATAGGGACACTAATCCAACTAACAACCAATTTACGACATGGAGCAACTCCTTGAACCTGATAACGAATTTGACCCCCCAAACTCGGATTCCAATCTTGCCAAGGACCCATAATACAATTTTTTGGAACGGCAGCATTTGCTGAAGGTATTGATTGAGTGACAAAAGTTGCTGGCTGAACTCCAGCACCTAAAGAAACCCACCCATTTGACCCAATTCTAAATTGTGTAAATGTTTGACCATAAAAACAAAACGTGAACCCAATATTAAAAGTATTGGATTGAGAATCATCTGAAAGTTGAACCAAGGTTCCGTTATTGAATTGAGCCACGTAAGGTATATTGGTTACACCATAGTTAGATGTTGCTTGAGGAAGTGCTCCTTGTCCACACTGAGATAAATCAGCAGTTAATGTTGTTTGGTTCACACCACAAGGTAAAGTTAAATCAGGACCAATATATGGACAATATTGTGAGTAAGTGATAAAACTAATAACTGTAAATAATAGTGATAGTAACTTCATAGTTTTTATTTATAAATAGAATTAATTTTTGTTTACATAATAGACAATTTTCTTTTAGTGTCAATTTTTTATTATATCGTGTATTTGTATATTTATTTTATATGACAAAGTTAAAATTGATTGGTAGTCTTGTGGATATCATAAAAGAACAACCTGGTAGGTATTCGGGGTTTTATGTTGCAGCTCCAAAAGAACAACAACCTATCGGTTATGATTATGAGGATAAAAAAGTTTTAAGCGTTTCTGATGTTGAAAATTGGGGTGAGGTTAGTGATGAAGAAATTGAAGTATATAAAGAATTAGATACTTTCCCATCAAAAGGTAAATGTAAGTCTTGGTCTCATTTGTCTAAAAACGGAAAAAGTAATGGAGAATTAGAAGGTTCAGACTTACAAACATTAAAACATCACCCGAATGAAAAACTATCACCAAATGCAGCAAAAGATTTTGACAAAATGGAAGATAAATTTAAACAAGAAAAAGGTCGTATTTTTAAAGGATTTACCGATTCATATAGAACTTATGATTCTCAGTGGGAAATTTTTGATTGGAATAAATGTATCAAAACTGGTAAAAATATTAAAAAAGAAACCGAAACTGTTGTTGCGGCATTTCCAGGAACTTCTAATCACGGTTGGGGTGAAGCTGTGGATATTATTGACCCTGAAGGTCAAACTTGGATAAAAGAAAATGGAAAGAAATATGGTTGGTGTTGGGGTGAAGCTCCAACTGAAGCTTGGCACTTCACATACAACTTAAAATATTGTTCCTAAAAAAGTTTGTAGGTTAAAAATTAAATTGTATATTTGTTTTTTAATACTAATATCAATGAAAGAAAATATCATCAAAGAAGCTGAAAATTATAAAGACTGTTCAAAGAAAGAGTTAAAAAAAGTAATCGCCACTTATAAGTTTTTTAAACTTTTAAATGACGATTCCTTAAATTTTATTTTTTCTTTTGTTATGGTGTTGTTACCCCAAGTATTATTTTTTGGTGTAAGTCTTGGTGGTTTTATTTTTTCTATTATCTTTCACTTTTTTGTTGTTTGGAGAATTGCTGTAAAAACATACAAATTAAAGTTGGTAAAAGATGATGAAAAAAAAGATATAGAAGATATTTTAACTATCCTTAATGGTTACTTAAACACTAATTAATAATAGTAAGTTTCATCTATATCATCACCTTTTTTTGACATTTCGGAGTCTAAAAAATGTTTTCTACTCATTCCATGGAAAAACATTGCAACACCTAAACATGCTATAAAAAATGATAATGGACCACAATATCTACTACATCCTGTAGATATAACCATATCGTGTACTTTTGTTAAAAATTCAAAATCAATATATCCAGGAATCATAGATACAAAAGCGGTTCCTGCCACTCCAATAACCCCTAAACCACCAAATATATTGGCTCTTGCAATAATTGATTTGATTCTATCAAATTTACCTTCGTTTAAAAATGACTCAGAAATATCACCCAACATGTCATCAATTTTATCAGAGGCGTCTTCTCCTTTTGGTGAAACGTCTTCTGACCTACTTTCTAATTTTTCAATAGAACGTTCAACGTCTATTTTAGCTGACGCATCTTCTAATTCCTCTAAATCTTCATCAGACATATCTTGAGCAAATTCACGCTCAAAAAGTTTAGCAGCCATTTCTACCGCTCTTTTCAAATCAAAACGGTTTCCACGACGTTTCATGTCTAATTTAACGTCCATTTCCATTTCATCTTTAGCCTCACGGACCATTTGTTCAATAAGTTTTGTTAATTGTTGTTCATTAACTGTAAATTCAATTCTTCTCATAATTTTTTATTTTAGAAATCTTAGTTTATATAATGTTGAGTTTATTAGCTCACAAATCGTATCTATTTGGTTTTGAAGGTAAGAGTCTTTGCAACAATCTCTCAAACTATCAACTTGAGAACACAAATTTTTCATGTAATTACAAGTTTGTTCAGTGCTTTTCCAATCTTTGATATCCATAGTTTTATAACCTTTTACTATTCCGTATTTCCCTTGGTAAGATTCAACTAAACCATCAACAAGTCCGTTAATGCCTTTATAATAACCTTGTAATGCTTTGTGTTCTGAATAAGATTGTGTTTGTAAATGAAGAGTATGGACTTGTGTTTGCGAATGTAAAAGAACTGATGCTAATTCTGAAAAATCGTCTGAACCATCTTCAGATTCAATCGACTCATCTTCCATTTCAAAATCTTCTACTTCTTGTTCACCTAGTAATCTATTAATTTTAAACTTTTTATTCAAAAGTTGTTTTTTTGTAATCATAACTAAATAATTTTATATTTATAAATATGTCGTTACTAAAAGAAATTGCAAGAATAAGTATTTTGATGAATCTCAATGAATCATCAAAACTAAAAAATAATATTTTTGATAAGTTTAACATCGAAAAATTCAAAAATTTTCCACCACCATCTGACAACAGTTCTGAAACTAAAAAAGAAATTGATTTTTTAAAAAACATAGATTTAAAACAAAAGTTTGTTCAAGAAAAAGACGACATCGAAGGTAATTTTGTTGGTGTTTTGAAATTAAAAGGAATTAATGAAAAAAAACTAATAAATAAAATATGTCAAGATGTTAGAAAAATAATTTTAGAATTAAAACTTTTTTACAAAAGACCAAGACCATTTAGGTTAGATAGTAAACTAAATGATATGTTACTTGATTCTATGGATGGATTTTCATACCCATCAGGACATTCAACTCAGTCATACTTACTTTATTATGTTTTATCTAATATCTATCCCAATTTGAAAGAAGAATTGTTGAAAACTACTGAAGATATTGTATTTTCAAGGCAAATGGCAAAAGCGCATTACCCTTCAGATATAACATTTGGAAAGAAATTGGCAAAATCTCTTTATGACTACCTTAAAAATAATAATTTGATTAATAAAAATCAGGAATAATTTCTTCTTCAACAAAATACTCAACTTCAGGAACTAATTTACCAAGTTTTCCATGTAATCGTCTATATTCCCTTTCAGGTTTTGCAAAAGGGTCTCTACTATCATAAGTTTCGAAGTCACCCGTATCCTCAACAAAGTCCATCATTCCAAGACTTTGGTCGTCACCATCAACAGTAAAACAACCAACCCAATCTGTGTCATTCCAATTAACAATACCAAATAACATTTTTAATTCCATGTCATTTTCTTCATATTCAAATTGAAAAGTGAATTTACTACCATCCTCTAATGTTTTTGACCATTTTTTACCACTCATATCGTCATATTCTTCAACATCAGGGGTTTCAACTTCAAAATCAGTTTTTTTATCTGATTTTAAATGTTCAGAATACTTGTTTAGTGTTATTTTTTCGTGAGAATCTAAGTTTTCATACCCCACTTCCCCCATTTTATCCAAAATTTGGTCGATTTCAGGTATATTTTCCATTAATTGTCTATATTGACTTTCTGTGATAATAATTTTCATAATTATAAATATCAATTGTTTTATATTTGATGAAAAATTAGTATTTTTGTAATATGTTGATGGAAAAACTGAAAAATATACCAAAATCTAGTGGTTGTTACCTTTTTAAAGATAAAAAAGGTCAGATTATCTATGTTGGTAAAGCAAAATTTTTACCATCTCGCGTTAAATCATACTTTTCCAACAAAAATCACTCTTCGAAAACAAAAATGTTGGTTGAAAACATCATCGATGTTGATTTTGTAACCACTTTGGATGAAAATTCCGCACTTGTTCTTGAAAATGACCTCATCAAGTCGTACAAACCAAAATATAACATAAAGTTGAAAGATGATAGGTCAAAAAAGTGGTATTTAACACTTTCTTTGGGCGATTTTCCAAGACTTGAAGTCAAAAATGACACAAACTTGGATGTTACCCCTGTTTTCGAAGTATCCAGTAGTAATCTTGCTTACGAAATATATGAATTGTTACACGACATTGTTGATTTGAGGTCTTGTTCTTATGAATTATCCAAAGAAAATATCGATAATGGTAAATTTACCAGCTGTTTAGAGTATCACATGGGTAGATGTTTAGCCCCTTGCGTATCAAACATAAATAAGTTTGTATACAAATCATTGATTGACGACCTTAAAGAATTACTCTTGTTTAATTTTGAGTCATACAGAAAAAAGTTGTATCGTCAGATGAACGTTTTTAGTAAAAATATGGAGTTTGAAAAAGCAAACACCATTAAACACAAATTGGAGTCGTTGGATAAGTATGAAAAATGTGTTGAATCAACAAGAATTGGTGGATATTTGGTGATTGCAGATGAGTTCAAGACTACTTTTGGTCTACAGAATACACCAATAGACATCGAAATGTATGATAACTCCCATACTAATGGCGATTGTCAGGTGTCTGCCCTTGTTAGATACACAAACGGTAAAAAAAACACATCAGAATACCGTAAATTCAACATAAAAACCGTTGATGGTCCTGATGATTACGCTTCATTTGATGAGGTTTTACGTAGAAGGTTTACAAGATTACTAAAAGAACATAAAAAACTACCTGATATGGTTATTATTGATGGGGGTAGAGGTCAATTAGGAATTGCAAAAAAAGTGTTTGACGAACTCTCACTATCTAACCGTATAGATTTAGTGTCTATATCTAAAAATGAACGACACAGGTCAGATATACTACATTTTACTGATGGTAGTAGTGTAAAATTTGAAAATAAAAGGTTTTTCAATTTACTTGCAACAATTCAAGATGAGGTTCACCGATTTGTTATTACTTTTCATAGAAAAAAACGTACTAAATCAGTTATTGGATAAAAATAAAAAATCCCACTTTGATGGTGGGATTTAAAAAAAATACAATTTTGAAGTATTATTAATTATCGTCGTCGTCACTGAAAAATAAATCTTCTAAACTTTCGAATTGTGCCCATACTGGATTTGATTGGATTCCAGTGTCTTTATCTTTAGCACCAAGGCCAACTGATTTTAAATTTTTTTCCAAGTTACTTTTTCTTTTTTTATTAGGGTCGTCAATTTTTAAATTAGGGTAATTTTTTGGTTTTTCTGTTGGCTTCGGAGTTGGTTTAGGTTTTTCTGTTGGCTTCGGAGTTGGTTTAGGTGTTTCTGTAGGTCTTGGGGTTGGTTTTGGTTTAGCCGTTGGTTCGGGTGTTGGTTTTGGTGTTGCAGTTGGTTTTGGTGTTGCAGTTGGTTTTGGTTTATTCGTTACTGATGGTGTAGGTTTTGGTTTTTCTGTTGGTTCAGGTTTTGGTGTTGGTTTACTCGTTACTGATGGTGTTGGTTTTTTTGTTGGTTCAGGTTTTTTTGGTTCCGGTGTTGGTGTTGGTTTCGGAGTATCGGTAGGTTTTGGTTTACTCGTTACTGATGGTGTAGGTTTTGGTTTTTCGTCCTCTTTTTTATCTTGTACTGATATTTGTACTGGTTTTTTTTCCAAAGGTTTTTCAGAAATAATTCCCATTATTTCTCTAATTCTTACAATCTGTTCTTGTAAATTTTTCATTTTTTCAAAATGAATACTTTTATAATTTAGTCTCTATCTCCTGGATAAGTTGATTTTACTTTAACATTTGGTGGTAATTGGACATTGCCTTTTTTTAATAATGGTAGTCTTCTATATTTTTCAGTTGGGAACTCCATATTCAATCTATTAAGTGCTCTTTTATAGTCATCACCATGTTCTTTAATTCTACTAACAACATCGTCAATAAGTTCAGTGTTTTCATTAAACCCTGAACCAACTCTAATTTCATTAGGATAATCACTTTCTGTAATTACTCTTCTAACTATTCTATTAATATCTGTGTTGTTTAAATTTCTTTTCATAATAAATTATTCTTGTGGTTGTTTAGCGAAAAAACTTTTCAAATTAGTGTATAATGTAGTAAGACCTAAAAGTAATGAACTTATTAGGTTTGCTCTATTTGATGTTTTTTCAATTTTATCCATATCTCTAAATTCTCTTGAATATTCTAATGAGGCGTTTTTTATCATACCTTTCATTTTACTACAATCCATGTAAGCTGCATCTTTTTTTTCATTACAACCCAAACAGGCTTCAATTTGTTTTTCTTTTAATTGTCCTGTGGGTAGTAACTTCATTAAATCACCACAAGCTCTACAAGTTTTTGGAGTTTTTTTACACAATTCCTTTGTATATTCATCAATCTTCTTTAATACTTCCTCATCAACAATACCACTTGCTGATACAATATTTTCACTTAAAGTTAAGGACCTTTTATAACCCATAAGGTATTTAACATTTTCGATTTCTTCGTTTATAGTATTTTTCATAATTTTTAAAATGTTGCAATTATTTCTTCACATAATGTAATAAATTCATTAATAACTTTTTGGTCATCTTTAACAATACCATCCATTAAACGGTTATAAACTTTAGGTCCCATACTTTCTAATACACTTACCAAATCTCTTTCTAAACTTGGTTCATATCCCTCAACATATTCGTTAAAAATAAATTCAATTTTAGCCGTTAGTTGTCTACCGTAGTTCATGTTTTGAATTTCGTGCTTATGAGTGTCTGTCATTGTCATTAAAACATCACCAACTTTTTTATCTTTTGGTAGTGTCATTAAACTATCGTAATATTCAGCACCCTTTACAAGTTCCATCATTAAAAGTGGTAAGTGAGGAGCTCTTGCTTCAAAAACCCAAACACCTTTTTCTGACTTGTCGGGATATACATCACAATAAGCCATTCTACCAGCACCTGATGCTGCCATTCTCTCTAATTGTTCGGTATTTTCCCAATAAAATCTTGATGCCCCTTTTACAAATGAGTCATAGGCGTTGTAAATATTTGGGTCTATTGCTTTAATGTCGTCTTCCATTTTTTTAATGGAACCAAAACCTTTTCTCCAAGCGTTTCCTTGAACTCTTGCCATTTGAAAATGTCTTTGTTTGATTTTATCTTCAAAATCAGGGTCCATATTTCTAACTTGTTCGACATCTTGTGAAGATGGTGATTGTTGTTTCATTCTTCCACCACTTCCACTACCCAAAGCAACATCCATTCTTATTTTACCTTTATCGACCATTTTTTTAATGTCAGGATACATACCATAAAAAGTATTCATTGCAAGTGAAAGTAGTTGTTGTGTTTTACCTCTTTCCATTGAAGGTAGTCCCATCATAATAGATGCTGTTTGCATGCTAGATGGCGCGGGGGTTTCGGGGTCATCATATTGAGCCCTACTAGCTTCTTTAGCCCTTCTTTTAAACTCATCAGGTAAATAATCACCAACAGGTCTCTCGAATAATACTTTTCTCATAAATTATCTTCTATTTTTTAAATATTTCATAACAAAATCTTCTAAGTCTCCACCACCTCTTCTTTCACCTTGTGGGTGTGTGTCAGGGTCTTCATATGGTAAACGTCTCGGGTCTCTATCAGGTCTTCCAGGTGTAAATGGTTTTTCCTCACGGTCTCTACGTTTTTTATCTCTATCTGTATCAGGTTTTACTTCAGGTTCAGCAACATCAGGTTCATCTAACTCTAATTCAAATTCAATTTCTTCATCATCAAATCCTTGTGGGTGTGTGTCAGGGTCTTCGTAAGGTAAACGTCCCGGGTCTCTATCAGGTCTTCCAGGCGTAAATGGTCTTTCTTCTCTATCAGTATCAGGTTTTGTTCCTGGTCTTGTTTTAGGTTTAGTTTCAGGTTCTGCAACATCAGGGTCAACATTCATAAAATCTTCAATCATAGATTTTTGTTCTGAAATAACTCGACCTCTTTTATAACCAAAAAGGTATTTCATTTCATTAAGTTCATTAAATAGATTTTTTTTCATTTTTTTGTTTTTTTATAAATACTTTATTTATCTGTTAAATTTACAGTTTGTACTTACCATCTGTGGTAATTGAATAGTAATTATACTCTTCAAGAATTTTTTGGTCCTTATCAATATAAATTATTTCGGGATGACCACCAATTGACAACCTATTCAAACTAAAAATGTCTACCAATTGATTATAGTCCGCCGAGTCAGTATCCACCTCAATTCTAATTCTAACTTTAGTGTCGTTAGTGTTTTTGACAAAAGTTTTATCTTTATTTATAACACTTAATACATTGTTCATATTTTCTCCATCGTTAGCTAAAAGTATAAAAATATTTTTACCTTGGGATTTTGATTTTATCAGAGCCGTTGATAATGATATGCTTTCGAATATTATTTCGTCTTTTTTTGAAACTTTTTCTTCCACTTCAATTTCTTCATCATCTTTAATTTTCAATAAAGATTTTACAAATTTTTTGAGTTCACTTCTTTTGTACTTAACTATGTAATAATACATATCTTGATTTGGTGGGAATTTAAAGACAATTTCACCACCTTCAGGTATTGCACTTTTAACTATTTCGTTTTCTCTATATTTTTTTCTAACATTTTTAAGAAATTGTGAATATGCATCTTGTCTTGCTAATTTTAACGCACCTTCTTTATCATTTTCTAATGGTGTTTGTGTATGACCATATATTGTAAAAAAGGTTGATTTATACGTTTCAGGAACATATAAACCAGGTTTAAAATTATCTATTTCTTGTTTGAACTCTTTTATACTCATTAATCCTATCGAAATATCTGAATCTGTTCCTGCAACAAGTTTTGTCTCTACTTTTTTTGGTTTATAACCTTCAACATTAATTATTAATTCAAAGTTCATGGTCATTGTTTTTGTTGCCGAAAATTCATCAACGTTAGAATCTTTATTTAGCATGGACATTTGCTTTACTAATAAGTCACCATTATTGTCAGTTTTACTATTAATTCTTGACAATTCTTCACCATTTGGATTTTTTCTTACAACTTCAACATCAATATCTTTCAAAGGTTGATTTAACCTATAGTCAAAAACATTTACATTTAAGATTGTAGCTTTTTTAGTTGCTACGACTTCTTGTTTTGTTAATACTGGTGTTGCAGGAATTTTAAATTTTTGATTTATAGGTTGTATTACATCATTTAATTTTTTTACCTCAACAGTAAAATTTTCATAACCAGTAAAATTAGTATCTTTTTTACTTCCTTTTACGCGATAACTTCCAACTAAAGATATTTCATAACTAACCTTATCTTCTACTTGTGTTTCTATTATAAATGTATAATTTGATTTTGCATCAACGGTCAATAATACTTCATCACCTTTTTTAAAATTTACCTTACATTCAAACTTATCAAATTTTAGGTCTGGTGGTAAAACAATAGTCCCTTCGTATTTTGCGGTAGTAGTCACACCTTCAGTTATAAGACCATATAAAGACATAATTTGTCTTCTTTCACTTTCGGTAATTAATAAACTATTTCTTCTCATGATTCTATAACAAATAAATACTTTATTTATTCAGTTTATCCACAGAATAGTAACTATACCCCAACGAATAATATAAAAATTGACCCTTTCTTTTTAATATTGAATTAATTTCTTGGGTTGAGTCAAATTTTACCCCAACAACTTCTTTATTTTTTGGAACTTTTCTTCCTGTGTGAGTATTTAAAACATCGGGTATTGGTTCTAAATAATATTTAAGTTTTTTTATAAGACTTTTTTTATCACCAATTGTTGATATGTTGTATTTTTTACAAAGTACTTTGATTTCTTGTAGTTGTAGTGTATCTAAATTTTCCATAGATACAAAGATACAAAAAAAAATTAAATTACAATGACTTTTTTAAATTATCTGCAGCCCTTAATGCCGATTTTTCATCTTTGAATAAACCACTATTTGTGTCATACCCATCAATTTTTATTTTTGAATTTCGAAGTTCTACAACATCAATTTGTTCTGGTGGATTTGTACCTTCTATTTTAATAATCTTATACTGACCATTTACAGGTTGGACTTGGTATGTAATTTCATTTTCATTCAAAACACCCTTATTTATTAAATAACGTCTTTCGTTAATCAGATTTACATCGCCAGTATATTTAATTTTTCTGTAATTCATAATAATTGTTTTACTATATAAATATAAATGTTTATAGTTAAAAAAAATAATGAAATGAAAAAAGTACAATTAGGGGACACCGTAACGGTTCATTACACAGGAAGATTGGAAAACGGAGATGTTTTTGATTCTTCTATGGTTGAGGGAAAACAACCATTGACTGCCAAACTTGGTGAAGGTCAATTAATAAAAGGTTTCGAAAACGGTTTATTAGAAATGAACGTTGGTGATAAAAAAACTATTGAAATATCACATGAGGACGCATATGGACCATATAATGATTTTATGATTCAAGAAGTTGAAAAAGATAAAATGCCAGGGGACGTTGAAGTTGGGACACCACTTCAAGCAGATACACAAATGGGTCCTGTTAATTTTATTGTAAAAGAAATCAAAGAATCAACTGTAGTATTGGATGGTAACCATCCTTTGGCAGGTGAAAAGTTAATTTTTGATTTAGAGTTAGTAAAAATTAACTAAAAAACAAAAACCCCCATTGGTAGCAACACTTTCGGGGGTTTTATATACCGGTCCTAAGCCGTTTTTTTTTGTTATTTGTCAATAATAATATTCATTATTTCTTCAAATAGTTCGTCTGATATATATACATCATTCATAGTGCTATGAGGATATCCTCCCCCAACGAAGTAAGATAACGTATTATTAATTTCATTATTAATATTTATTAAAATGTAACCTTCTTTTTTTAAATAATTTTTTAGTTTTTGTTTTGCATCTTCTTTACCGAAGCTTTTAATAAAAAAGTTAAGAACTATATTTAAAAACTTTTTTAACTTATCTGAAGCATCCAAAATTGTAATATCATATACAACATAATCATAAAATTCACCAACAGAAATCATTGGTTTAATTCCGATAATTTCGAAAGAGTATGTTACCCTATTGTTCTTAGTGTCTGAATCTAAAGATAATAAAACTTCAGTTTCAAATTCTTCATTTGAAACTCTTTGATTTATCGCTTGTATTTCTTTAGGTGTAAACACAATGATATTTTAGTAGTATCTTCTTTTAAATCTTCTTGACTCACTCATACTACTAGCTTTACTTTTAGCCTTACTTAAAGAATCTGAAAGTGCCTTTATTGCGTTATTAAGTGCTGTAGATTTTTCTGTAATTTTCCCAATACAAGCCTGAATGGCGTCTATTTCAGACATTTCAGGATTTCCACCAATACACTCCGATGGGATGTCTTCTTCTTCAAAACCCGCAGTTTTCATAACCGTGTCTTTCATATCAAACTCTTCGTCTTCTTTTACAATTCTTCTAACTAATCTGTTTAGTTGTCTATCAGTCAATCTCATAATTTTTAATTATTTTTTGGTTTATTGTTTTTATATAAATACTACCTATAGTCTTCTAATTTTTTAACCTCAACAATTTCAACAAAATCATCATGCATTCCGGAATAAGCCAATCTATCATCTTTATCTGTATCATCGTTGAAAATTCTAATGTTAATTTGTAATGGATACGAAAAAACATTTTCTACTTCTTCTAAACTGTCAAATTCTTCTTTTGAGATAATATCACCATCATATTTTAAAATTCTTGACCCAGCAACAACAGTAAATTTTCTTGTAATTTCATAGTATTCTTCTTCAGAATCAATTTCACCATAACCATGACAAACATCGCATTCCTCAACTCTATTTCCGTCACATTGACTACAAGTTTCATCTCCTGACCCATCACATTCAAAACATTCAAAATTACCTGAACCACCACAAGTTCTACATTTTTCTGTTCCTTCTCCATCACAAAAAGAACACTCAACTTCTACTTCATCTCCTTCATCATCTTCTTCGGTCTGTGTTCCACTACCATCACAATGTCTACATTTTTCAGTCCCTTCACCACTACATTCATCACACTCTATATTACCTTCTCCGTCGCAATATCTACAATCTTGAGTCCCTTCTCCATCACAAGAACTACAGTCAACAGAACCATAATCACAATTATCACAATCTACTTTAATTGTTGTGGTGTCTTCATAAAAATCAACAACAACAACATATAAGTTATTTATAATATTCATTATATCAGAACTTTTCATTTTTGGTCTGTTCATCAAAAACCAAGCAACATAAATAACTTTAATTTTATCGGACTGATTTTGTGCTTTTGATAGTAATACCTCAAGTAAATGGTCAGTTTGTGTTAGCTTTAATAATTTTCCTCTTGTCATATAGGAATTATCAGAAACAAATTGAGCCAACGCCTTAGCCAAATTAAAAATTCTATGAGGTTGTAATGCCATATATTATTAAATATCTTAAAAAACAAAAAACCCCGTATTAAACGGGGTTTAACTATTTCGGAGTATATATTATAAGGGTTGACGTTTAGTAGATTTCATTGACCCTGACAAAACAACTTTATCAATTCTTGAATCCGTATATGAAAAAGCGTTATCAATTTTTCTATTTAATTCTTGTTCAACAGCAATTTCATGATTATGAATATTTTGAACTTCTTCATTAATATGACGATGAGCCCCTTCTTCCACATTATCAATTCGTTGCATAATGGTTCTTTCTACCATTGTAATTTCTCTGTTTGTTTCAGTTAAAATTCTACGAATTTCATTGTCTTTTGAATCTATTTCTAATCTTACATTAGAAATATAATCTTCAAGTGATTTTTGTTGTTTTACCAACCGACTAATCTTGACCATACCTGTAATAACAAAGGCCGTCATTGTGACACCATATGTTGCAAGCATACCCAAAACAAATGATTGTGTTTCCATAAGTTTTTGATTTTTTTTAAAGTGTTTATTTTAATTAAAAAATATTAAAATAATATACTTTATCAAGTATTTTTTACTTTTTTTATTTCAGATATTTCATCATCGATATAATCGGTATCCCAATAATCGGTATCAATATGAGTTCCATCCCAATACTCATACATACCATTAGATTGGCATTCCATTAGAATTGATACATCTAAATCCATGTAAGATGGAATTGTTTGTTTATAATAATTTGATACGGTTTCTGATTTTGTTTCTTTGTGATAAACATTAAATACCTTTGGTGTTGGTCTAATGATACTTGAACTATCATTATTTTTATTTAAAAAATATAATTCACCAAAAAAACTATAATCTTCAATATCATCGGGTGACATATTAACATACTTAAATACATCGTCAACAATATTTAAATAATTCTCAAAAAAATCTGCACCATCACTTGGAGCATCCCCATTTTCTTCAAATGCATCTTTCAACAAATTTAGAATTAATCTAAGTTGTTTTTCTGGTAACTTGTGTGGTTTATTTTTCACAATTAGCCTCCATTAGTTTATAATCATCCAAAATATCATTTATAACATCAACAACAACATTAGCCAATTTCCCATCTGCCAAGTCCAATAACATTTGATTTAAATCAACAACTCCACCTGTTAGATATGAGATGTCCATCCCAAAAATAGAAACAGCCGTAAACAAAATATTTGAGTCAAAAACATTCTTTGGTATTTCAATAGCGAGACTGTCAATTTGAAAAAAATAACCTGAATCTTCAGGATTTGTTTGACTACAATAATTTACTAAAGTACCTGTGGCACTTCCTTTAACATTTGACGCAATTACAGGAATGGTCCCTGTCATTGCAGGAATTGGGTCTTGCCAAATTTTATAATAAGCTTCAGCCGTTACTTTTGGTATATTCAAATCCATAGAAACACTAAACACATTATCTTGGTCTGGTTTTGGTGTTAAATTATAAACATTTGTAACTTGTATTTTACCAACCCCTTTGATGTTCATAAGTCTGAATTCATAACCTCCTGTCATATCCAAATAACCACAAAGACTTTTACAACTATCTCTACCTTTCTTACATTCTTTTGTGCAACAATTATTACATGTCCAATCTATTGTTGAGCAAGCTCCGTGACATAAATCATAAGCAATATCACAAGCTTCAACACATGCGTCATCAACAACACTCCAAGTATATTTGTCATGAACATAAACCTCATTACAAAATTCAATATCGTTAATAACGGAAGTTTTATCACAAGAAGATGAAACTTTAAATTCCATTCCTTGTATTTGTGGAGATTGAATAATTGTATTTAAAGTTGTTAATATAACATTCTCGATACTATTTGGGTCGACAGATAATTTTTTTTTGGAAAAAAGATTTTTAATAAATTGGATTAATTTTTTCATAATTTACTTTCAATGTTAGTACAATTTTTTATATCTTTTTCATATTTTTTTAAACCATACATAATTGCATTTTTTATGTCTTTAATAATTTGAGTTTTACTTTTTTCTAAAATTGAAATTTCTTGACCTGACCTTACAAAACCGTTTATTACTTGATTAACTTCGATACCTCCCAAAGGACTTTTTGAATTTGCGATTGTTAAAAAAGCGTTGCCACACTGTAAAGAAAGTCCGCAGATACCTTTTGAGTTACATTGAAAATTTTTCCATCCTTTACTTTTATAGTAAGTCCTAATTATGCTCATTTCATCTTTTTTTATTTCCTCATTCAATATATTACTTATGTAATCAACAAGTTCAGATTCCATAACATCTTCCTCTTTTGATTTCAAATAACGATTTGGTCTATTACCTCTTTTAACGTCTCTGTCAAAATCATCTTCAGCCTGTCTTTTAAGCTCCATCCAAGATTCATCATCATATTTTTCAGATTCAGGACCTCTAAAATAGTCACCAATTCTACTGAACCAATTTTTTTCACTTAAGACCCTTCTTTCAAGTCTTTGGTTGGCTTCTTGAATGTGTCTAATTTTACTATGACTTTTTCTCATAATTTTTAATCTATAACAATAATTTATTTTTTAATAAATACATTCAATTACAAAAAAAGTATTAACTTTGTTTTATTAAACAACACCGAGACTATGTATAAATTATTTTTTTTATTTTTTATTTTATCCTTTAAGACTTTTGGTCAATATGTAAACTATGACTCTATTTGGAAATCTCATGCAGACTTCAATAGAAATTTAATAAAAACTATTGATATTAAAAAAATAGAAATGTCTGTTGTTGATTCAATTAATAAATTTAGAAAATCTAAAAATAAAAATGTATTAGTATTAAATGACTCACTTTTTACTTTAGCTCGTTCTTGGTCTAATTTTATAATTAATGAAACATTAGATAGTGGTAAAGACACACTTTATGGGAGACACTCAAAAATGAAATATATTGAAAATTGTTTTAGCTTGGCATATCCTGTTACTTCTTCAAACCTAAAATTGAACTTTTTTTATACAAAAACACCAAGTTATATTTTTAATGCTTGGTTTAACTCCAAAGGACATAATGCTGGTATGTTAATGGATGGAAAAACAGTAGGGGTCGGTATTAGTTACGGTGTTACAGATAATGGTGTTTTATTTTGTTTTGCAACTATGTTAATTGAATAAAAAATGGGGGTCAATGACCCCCATTTCTTATTTAAAAATTATCACTACCTTGATATGCGTCTTCACAGAAATTTTTGACTCCTTCTATAAATGGTATTCCCCCTAAACCTTGAAACCTAAACAATTTTTTTAATTTTAATGGTGGAATTTTGATTCTAATTATTGGTGGGTCCCATTTTCTTGGGGGTTTTCCTGGGTCTCCTGGTTCATTTTCTTCAGGGAATGTTATAGAACAAACCCAATTACCATGTGCAGATACCTCAATATCTTTGATTGTTACTTGTGTTGGTGGTGTTACTTCTATTTTTTCACCTAATATTATAAAAGTAATCCAAGAACCTCTGTACTTCGAATAAACGGTTTCATATTCGTTTTGAACTTGTTGTTGTGTTGGGTAAACATACGTATTTAAAACCTCTTTCGCCGCTGAAATAACATTTTTGGTTTCTTGAGACGAGTTTTTTCCATAGCTTTCATATTTTTTTATAATTTTCTTAAGACCATCTTTTGTCCATGGACAATTTGGATATACTTTAGATAACCTATACAAATAAAAATTAATTGGAGCAAAAGGGCTATCCGTTCTATTCCTATTTGTAAATTGACTGTCTCTAGCTTCATCTAATGCGTTTAATAAATCACTTAAAGATGAACTCCAATTATTATATAATGGTGCGTCAGGTCCTGGCGATTTATACCAACCAGGTCCTTGATTCGCCTTTATTACGTCAGCCCCTTTTTTTATTTCAATTCCGCTTGGAATTAACTTGTCAACTTGTTCGTTCATTTTTTCACATCTAGCTTTTGCTAAAGTTACGTTATTTTCTTCATTAGATGTTCCAGTTTCTGAACCATATTTTGTACCTACTCTACTTGTAGATGCTCCGGCGTATCTTTCAAAACCAACAACTTTATAACCAGCATTTTTAACACTATTCATCGCATCATTTATTGCTGCCTGTATATTTGCAATACCTGAAGGTGGAATTTCCGTTAGGTCGTCTTCATTGTATATTGCAGTTTTAAGGGCTTCAGGGTCGTTTTTATCAGGATATTGATAAACAAACGCAACAAATGAACCTTCTTTTAAATTTATTATTTCTTCTGTTATACCACTTTTATCAATTCCGACATCTTCTGTTTGCAAATCAAAAGAAGTTGCTTTTAATATTGGATATCCAGCTAATTGAGATTGTAATTGGACATAATTTAAAACTGATAATTTTTCTTGGTCAGTAAATCTAACACCAACGGTAGCACCTCCCTCAGCTGCCAAGTTTTTTAACTCAAAAGCCAAATCAGAAAATACTTTTTCAAGTTCAGGAGTTATTGTTTCTGAAATACTACCAACATCATTACTTGTTAAACTTTCACCTTTATCTGATTTATAATAAACGTTTCTTGTTTGTTTATTAAACTCCACTTCATAATATTTTTTACCCTTTACTTCGTAACTTTCAATTTTACCTATTTCATTTTTTCTTGCTAGTTCAGGTGTGATTTTTACAAGTTCAAATTGGTTACCAGGTGCCGGTAAAGAAATATATGGAACTTTCCCTCCTTCTTCAGTGTCCTGATATTTTAAAACTTCTAACAAGTTTGACAATTCTTTTTCACCACTTAAAGTTTCATTAAACACTTCTGTTGGGATGTATATTTTTTTGTCAAATAATTCTTGCATCTCCCCAACAAATTTTTCAAATGCTCCTGAATCACTTTTTAATAAACCAAAGTTTTTTATTTCATTTAAGTTTTTTAATAATTTTGTTGCCGATTCTCTATCTTTAGGAGTTTCAGAACGACCACCATAACCTTCACCATAAAACCAAGAAAGAATCGCATTTTCATTTCTTATTTTTTTCTTATACATCAAAGTTATGGTATCCTTATATGCTGGATGCTCAACTACGGATGGCGAATTTTTTTTATCTTGGTCCATTAATTGTTTTGGAGTAGGTAGACCTTGTTTTTTTGCCCATCTATTTTGAAAAGCATTTCTAAATTTGATTCCGATATTTTTGAAAGTTTCTTTTAGTTTTTCAATAGCCCCTTGTTCATATAAAAGTGAAATAGTTTTCTTGTCAAAACTTATATTATGTTTTTCATACAACGAAATGAAATCATTCTGATAAGGATTTTTTTTGTTGTCGATTTTGTTGTGTTCATAAATAAGTGAACGTATTCTTTGAATTTCTTCGTTCAAATTTTGTTTCATATTAGTTATATTTTTACTGTTGACTTTTTACTTTTGATGCCAAATTTTGTATACCTTGTTTTGCTTTATCAACTAAAGGAGCTGCAGCGGCTTTTAAATCCTGTCCCACAATTTTTACTTGTCCTGCAAAATTGGCGCTATTAAAATCTTGGTATTTTTTGGCAGTTGTTGCCATTTCATAAAAATCTTTCATGTATTTGTATATACTTGTTGTTTCTTTTGACTGACCCAAAGTGGTTAATTCCAAATTTTCCAATTGTGAAGTCCACATATAAAAACTTGGTTGTTCTTCTGTTGAACCTCTATTTGCCATCATGTTCCTATCTTTTCTACTTAGAGTTTTGGCAAATTCCTTATCTTCAGCAGTTGCTTTATGATATGGGGCCCCGACATAATCTCCTCTTGCATCCGCGCCATAAAAAGTTTCTAATAAGTCGGGTGATATTTTATTTACGTTAATATCAATTCTTAACATATATTTTATGTTATCCAACCTATAATACTTGATATTTTGTGAATCAGTTTTTTGTTCAAAAAAAAGTGAAAAACTCGATTTTGATAATTCAACATATTTTGAATCGGGATTTTTAATTGAAAACCCATTTGACTTTAATTCGTCAAATATTTCTTTAGAAAAATCTTTTAAAGCTTGTTCAGAAATTAGAGGCTTAACGTTACCCATTGTTGATTCCAACAAGACATCAAATCTTTTTTTATAATCGTTAATGTTTTTCATATTCAATAAATATTAACTCAAACAAAAAAAATTATAATTCTTCTTTCTCATCAATTTTTTGTCTAAAGAAGTCTCCAACCCAAGAACCAATCTGATAACAACCAAAAAGATATATTACAAAAGGAGGTAAAAAAGTTAACGCCAACAATATCGTTACAATTCCTGCAAAAATGATTGGGGCCTTTTTCATAAAAAATTAAAGTCGAGAAACCTTATCTATTATTAATCTTAAAGTATTTTCAAGATTTTGGATTTCATTGAGTTGTTGTTGATTTAAATTAATTGATTCACCTTTGATTGATGAAATACGATTTTGAATCCTTGTATATTCATACATTAGTTGATTAT
>Ga0194134_10002668_pt1 | contig 20579 bp, 34 predicted proteins | sample TA2KigOff0mmetaG_FD_148602 | JGI IMG/M metagenome (GOLD analysis project Ga0194134, IMG submission 148602) | Freshwater microbial communities from Lake Tanganyika, Tanzania - TA2015056 Kigoma Offshore 0m | ecosystem: Environmental > Aquatic > Freshwater > Lake | place: Tanzania: Lake Tanganyika... | reverse complement strand
GGGAGCCTACAACGATATGCGGCAGCAGTTGATAGCAACCTATCAAAAACGATTGGATAGCGCCACAGGGACACTTGGGTGCGTTTTCTCTAAACCAATTGGATAGCGCAGGATCAAATCCTACCGCTGGGGGAGCGCAGGCCCCTTAAAGGCCAAGCGACTCCCCACACAAGTGCTACTTCGCTATCTATAGCCCCTACCCCAAGTTATCCACAGGCCAGGGATATAGTAAACGTATAGCCTATACGACCCATGAATAGAAACCGTATGACCATACGGTTCCTATAACTATAGCCTATATCATTTTTATTTATGGCTGTTTTTTACATATACGGAACAAGACTACATATAACTATAGGCTATAGGTATCATCTGTTATAGAATACCTATATCTATATGTCTATAGGGAATCAGACTTATTCACAGGCATCTAGGCTATCGGTTTGCTTATGTTCATAGTTAAAAAGTAATGAACAGATGTTGCATTGATGGTCTAACGAGTGTAGTGTGCAGTTGTGCAGTATCTATCCGTCCTAACTATGAGGGAGTTAACCATGGAAACCAAACCAGTCTATGACTACGAGTTAGTCGATAGCATACGTTTGCTTGAGCAGCAGTATGAGCAACAACTAGAGCAAGCCAGAGCATCTGTGCAAGCGTTAACCCGTAGTGTCAATGCGTTACGCAACCGCCGTCTTGAGTTAGAGATGGTGGAGATGAGTGATGCGTAAACCTATGTGGGCTATTCAGTTAACAAAAGGTAGCCTAGTTGAACATGAGTATTCCGACCATGACTTCAAAGTTGCACTGTTTAAGACCAGAGCGAGGGCGCAGTCATGGTTAGATGACAACCACTTCTGGAAGGTTCGGTCTGCCAGAGTGGTGAAGGTGGTACTAAAGATCGACAAACCGTTCTAACTTATGAGGGGCTGATATGACAACGTTAGATATACACAACGTCACACGTATCTACGTGCTAGACGAAAACAAACCACGGCAGCCGTATGAGTCGGCTAGGCGCACCATCGTTATTCTTACTGAGAACTGTTCGCACAACCTTGAGATTACTACATATTCCAAGGCCAATGGCATACCTGTAATCATAGGAGATCAAGAAGATGAGTGACTTCACGCCTGAAGTACGCAACAACGCCTGGTGGTCTAACGATTCACGCCGTCTAGTCGAGGGCCGTGGTGGAGAGGTGGCAGCAGAAAAGTGGGGAGTCAAGCCACTTGATGACCTATCCAATGTCGAGCAAGTGCAGATGGGCTTGGTCATGCAGGAACCTATCATGCGCGAGTTCGCTAGACGCAATCAAATAAACTTCAAAGACGCTGACTATGCCCTTTATCATCCCAAAGAAACATGGATGGCAAGCCACTTCGACTACATCAGCGAGGATGGTAAGACACTTTACGAGGTCAAGAACCTGGGCGCTCACCAGCGTAAAAAGTACGGTGACAATGGTTCTAGCGACGTTGACCTGGGCTATAGGGTGCAATGCTTGCATGAGGCCACTGTTCACCAGATCGAAAATGTGGTGCTGGTTGTCTGTTTTGGTGGGCAGGAAATCGTGGGTTTCCCGTTGCAATTCTCTGCTGACCAAATGGACTTGCACCTGCGTGAGATGGCAGTAGTTTGGGGCCGCATCCAGGCACGTTCCTTTGATCCTGAGACGATGGGAGATGCTGCCCGTCTGGTCTACCGTCAAGACGATGGCAACAAACTCATAGCCACTCAAAGCCTAGAGCATGCAGCCATGCAACTCAAGGCGCTCAAGGCCCAGATCAAAGACCTAGAGGCGCAGGAAGAGAAGTGGCAGTCGGCTATCCAGGGTTACATGATGGAAGCCGCAGAGTTGGTCACAGTCGATGGGCACGTACTGGCTACATGGAAGACCGCCAAAGCGTCCAAGCGTTTCTCTGCTGACCTATTCAAGTCCTCTATGCCTGACATTTATGAGCAGTTTGTAGTCGAGCAGCCAGGGTCAAGAAGGTTTCTAGTCAAATGAGAGACGTATTGATTAGAGACATGGCAATGATCTTTATTGGCTCTCTGCTGACGGTGGGCGTAATTCTATGGACTCACGTTTCGCCCGAAGACGTAGCCAAAGAAGCATACAAACAAGGGTGGAAGGCGGCGCTTGATGTTACCCGTCCACACGATGACCTGGAGTTTGCCTGTGCTGGTTTATGGTTTGGCAAAGACGGTCCAATCTTTTACAAAATGAGGGAAGAATATGAGCAACGTAAGAACCTTAAATGAGGCTGTAGGGGCCGTGGTGGGTAAGGATGTACTGGACCCTGCTATCCAGGAATCCATCGTCCTGCGTGGCGATCTAAGTGGCTTAAACGAGCAACAGAAGAAAAACTACTACCTGTTTCGCTGCAGGCAGGTAGGGCTTGATCCTGCTGCCAAACCTTTTGACTTACTTAAACTCAACGGCAAGGAGATTCTGTATGCCAACGCAGGAGCAACCCAGCAACTCTGTGCAATTCATCGACTGTCGACTCAGATTACGCACCGAGAAAGGATTGATGACATATACATTGTCTCGGTACGAGTTACTGCGGCTGATGGGCGTGTTAGCGAGAATCAGGGCGCGGTATCCGTCGGAAGTGCAAGAGGTGACGCACTGGCTAATGCAATTCTTAAAGCGACTACGAAAGCCATTAGAAGAGCAGTCCTAGCCCATTGTGGCCTGGGCATGCTCGACGAAACAGAGGTAGAAACCATTCCAGGCGCTGTAAGGGCTGCTCCGATTGTCGAGACTCAAGAGGTGCAGGCCATAGAGCAGCCGGTGGTGGGGATCGTCTTCATGGTGCCTGGTGCCAAAGAACCCTATGCCAAGTACGCAAACAATGAGGATTGGGTCGATGGGTTTTTAACCATGGTGGACAAGATCAATGACTCTAAAAAGTTTTCTATTGCTGACAAGTTTGCAAAGATCGAAGCCCTACATGAGTGCAATGACTTTATCATCGGAATGATTAAGGAAGAGAGTAAGGGCCTCTATGAGGTTCTCAGTCATGGCATAGGCAAGGTTAAGCAAGAGTTAACTTTGGCGCTCAGAGAAGAACACAATGACTAACCTAGACCTGTTTGCTGACGAGCAGGAATATCTAGGCAGGCTTAGAACGTCATGGAATCAGACCATTGAAGGCGAGGGTGGGCACTGCCCGTGTTGTGGGAAGTGGGGCAAGGTTTACAAGATCAAACTGAGCCAGCACCTAGCCCTTTGCCTGAAGTGGATTATTGACCATGGCAACCCTGCTGACCCTTGGGTGGACGTGCAGAACAGTGCGCCCAGGTGGATGCTCAAGAGCAAGACATATCCCCTTCTGGAGCATTGGACTCTGATCGAATCCAAGGGCGCCAGAAGCGGGATATGGGCAGCAACCAACCGAGGCATTGATTTTGTATACCGAGGATTGGAGTTACCCGAAGCGGTTTACATTTATGACAACCGGCGTTGGGGGTTTGATGAGAAGGTGGTGCAGTTCCGTCGGTGCTTCGGCAAGCACTTTGACTTCGATGAGTTAATGAGCGCCCAGTTTAATTGGGCAAAACTGAGAAAGGAGCAGTAAATGAGTGAGTATCAACAACGAGAGCGACAGCCAGGAACGGGCGTGCTGCTGACCAATCGCTTTAAGAAGGGCCAAGGCCCGGACTGGCGTGGAGAGATGAAACTAGAGCGATCCTATGCGGCTGGTGAGACACTTAAACTTGCAGCCTGGACCAAAGAGACTGCGGGCGGTGCCTTGATTAGCCTCAAGGAAGACAATTACGTGCGTCCTGAAGGCCAGGGCAACACCAACCCATTCCCAAGTAAGCGGCGGGATGACGATGGAGATGTGCCCTTCTGATGGCAAAGATTAGCAGACAGCGCGGTGCTACCTATGAACGAGAGGTAGCCAATGAGATATTCGACATGCTTGGGGTGCGGATTAAGCGCAATCTCAAGCAGTATCAGCAGTCCGAAGAGGGCGATTTGATACTGGGGCAATACCTCATTGAGTGCAAACGGCGCAGGAAGATTGCCGTGCATGAGTTTATGGACCAGGCAGAGACTGCCTGTGAGTCAGGGCAGACTCCAATAGTCATCATGCGGGCTGACGGCAAGAAGTCTTTAGCCGTCTTGCACCTGCCTGATCTGCTGAAGTTATTAGCAAATGAGATGGACCCCCATCAGTCACGGGATGAATCCCCGCCTGGGGATAGTTAGGACCACTGCCGGGGCACAGTGGCACCGTGGCTTGCCCCACCTATAAACAATATTAGAGGAAATCATGGCCCATATTTATGTTGCAACGCCTATGTACGGTGGTATGTGTTCAGGCATCTACGTTCAATCCCTGCTTAATCTTGTTTCCCACGCATCAGCAGCCAACCACAAGATTGCATGCTCATTCATGTTTAATGAATCACTAATACCCAGAGGGCGCAACAACCTTGCCCACCAGTTCCTCAAGAGTGAGGCTGACTATTTGTTTTGGATCGACGCTGACATAAAGTTTAGGCCACAGGATGTGCTGCGAATGATTGATGCTGATAAAGACATTATTGGCGGCATCTACCCAAAGAAAGAGATCAACTGGGCACAGGTGAAACAGGCAGTTAATGACGGGAAAGAGAACCTTGCCAACCATACCGGCGCCTTTGTGGTCAATCTGATTGGCGGCGGTAACAACGTCGTGGTCAAGCGAGACGAACCATGCGAGGTAGCAGCCCTGGGCACTGGCTTTATGCTGGTCAAGCGCAGCGTCTTTGAGAAGATGAAAGAGTACACGCCGGTTTACAAAAACGATATGAGCGCCTACAAAACGGGAGAGGAAATCTATGCCTTTTTTGAGACGCCCATAGACCCCGAGTCGGGGCGCCTACTCTCTGAGGACTATCACTTCTGCCACCAGTGGAGAAAGCACGGTGGGACGGTTTATGCGGCCCCTTGGTGCGAGTTGGGGCACATGGGTAGTTACACCTTCGAGGGCACCCTGGTGCCTACTACAGACCCAGTAACAGGAGACGGCGATGGACCAGCGTTGGCATGAGGAAGTAGGCAGAGAACGTGAGTGGATGGCTGACCAGTTAAGGACGCCATGGGCTGTGAAGTTAGACCCTGGTGCAATTAAAATACTAGACCGTGACGGTAGCGTAGTAGCCAAGATGGTCATGGGAGACGATCAATCTGCTGCGCTAACAGCCGGTGAAATAATCGGTTTGATAAACAGCCGATATTAAAAAAATGCCCCTGGGAAGGAGAAGTAACCAGGGGCGAAAGGTCTAAAAGACCCCAGGGAGACTACGGCTGCGAAACCTATCTCTTTTTGGCGGTACGGGCAGAATCCCTAAATGCTTTGGCGGTGGGGGCGCCTTTACTACCCACCTTTCTCATTCTCTCGCCAGAACCTGCTTTGATTCTTTCACGTTTAGCATTGATGTTGGCATAAAGCCCTGGTTTACTCATGTTTGCTCCTCAATTCGGTAAGTCTAGCCCTCAACTGTTGGATTAAAACTTTCTCAGGGGTTGCAAACTCTCCGTACTCTGGGTAACTAAAGAGCCACTCGTATTCGCCCTCGTCTAAGTCTATTGACATTTGCTCTAGCGTTTTATGGTCAGTGTCTACGATATAGATTCTGGCCTGTAGATCGCCTAACGGTAAAATGTCACCATCCCACTCAACAATGTCAATCTGCCCTCGTTGCCATGCAATGTAACTCCAAGGACATTCTTGCTTGATTGAGGCAAAATAACTATCCCAATCTGTTTTACTTTTTGGGTGGTCTATTACCACGCCCACGGCCTCGTCCTGGCATGATTTCCTCCTTTGCTAAAAACAAACGTTACCTACAATTCCATCTGGCTCTAGCGGCTCTGCCACGCTCACCTTTCCATCCCTGACTACGGGCACAAAAGGACTTCTTTCTAGCGGCATCACGCTTGGTTTTAGGATTAGGAGCAGGGGCTTTTAGATTGCTGCCCGTCTCCCGGTTGTACTTCGCCCTACCTTTAGCCGTAAGCCCAGCACCCTTGCTAACGGGTAACTTCTCACCACGACCAACCGCTAAAGAGACATTCTTCTTAGCCATCAGTAACTCCAGACAGTAGGGCGTGAGCCCTCACTAACATCATCAATATGCAGGAAACGTTTGTCACCTTTCTGCTGCACTCCAATACCTTTAAAATTAAGGTCAAGCGCAAGAGAAAGAAGACGGTGGGCATCAGCACCCTGCACCGCTATGTCAGCAGCCTTGCCAATGCTATGGGGGCCAGCAGAAGCCTTCACAGCCTCTACAGGGTGCTGTTTGCACCGATACCCTGAAGTGATGGTCATGGGCTTGTTGTAACGAGTTCTGAGGGTCTGCAAGCGCAACATGAAATTAGGGTCCATCTCTGTCTTGCCACAGTGTCGGCAGGCAAACTCAGACTCCTTGAAGTTCGGATACATGCCCCAGTCAATCACTTCTGCATTCCCTTCCTTGCATAAAAGAGGGTGCGATCACCAAAGAGGTAGAACCCTATGGCTGCCGCAAAGTTATCTATGGCCTCTGACGGGGTGCCATTTAACTTGCTCCAAGCCCAGGTGCCTAAGACTATGACAGCCACGGTGGGGCGCATAAGACGCACAATGGCATCCACCCATGGGTAGGATGGATTGGCACCGCCAGCGTCATTCATAGCCTGGAACATGCGTAGGTCTACATCACGCATCTGCACGTACTGGTCTATGGTTGCAGGCTTAAACTCAGCAGGTGCAACATATTTGTTGATAAGCGCCTTACCTGCCTCGACCGCTAATGGGCCGAAGATGGCAGCGACGCTCAACGGGTCAAACATTAGAAACCCTCACCAGGCGTAACGTAGACAACGGTGTTACTTGCCGAAATCGTTGAAACAAAAAATACATAACCACCAGAATTACTTGTAGACCTCGGTGCAGTAAAAACATGAGTTGAGTTGTTGTGCAATAACATGCCGTACTCTGGCGTTCCGGCAACTGGAATTGCAGCATTGGAAGTGCTTGTTGTGCCAAGCCGTACAAACACTTCTGCTGCAGAACCATTGTGTAGACGCAACTGATTGCAAGGAGAATCGGCTGTTACCGCAACGGTATTAGCGACGTTAGAAGTGTTGATTCTTACCGTCTTGCCCATCTCCTGAAAGGGGATGTTGTTAGCCATTAGATGATCCTTTTGCCACCGGCATTGCCTGGTTTGCTAGTAGGCGATTGCTTCTGATCGGAAGAACCCGAGTAGCAGTGCATGCCCATAAAGCCACCCATGGGGTTAGTGCGGCTAGGTTTCCCAAGCCCGTAGGTGTCTTGAATCGACTGTTGGCGAATGGGTTTGCCTGCAGAGCGATCCATTGCCATGACCGTCGTTTCACTCTTTTTGATCGTCATTTTCATTCTTCTTCCTTTCCCAGTTAATGCACGGTAAAAAAACGCACACGGCAAAGAACCCAGCCATCGCCATCCTCTCCCACGTGGGGTCCCACATGGTCCAGCAGGCCAGCAGGAAACTGCCAACCATAGCCAGGATGGTCAATAACCGCATAGAGATTATCTCCAATGCCACCCTTACTATCTTGAACACAGCCCCGTCCGTCATCATTCTTCTCCTTCTTCCTCGGTTGTATAGAATCCTTTGCCCCATTCATCGTCGCTGATTTTTTGTTTGATCTGTTCAAGTTTCAATGCCCTATCAAGTACCTTGGTCTTGTCAGTTAACGATGCCGTCTGATCCTGCATCACTTCCCGCAACAGTTTGCTTATCGCATCCTCTAACTCGGGGTTGACGCCCTTTAACTTCTTACTCATCTCTCCATCGACCTTCCCTCTTTCTTGTCCCGGCGCATGCGACGATTGCCAAGTAGCATGGAAGTGCCCTTCATAAACTCTCTAGACTCTGTTACTTCCTTGATCTTACGGGCAGTCTCCGTATCTCCAGGCTGAGACTTCTCATACTCACTGCCATCTTTGCCATACTGTTTCATCGCTTTTCCTTCCTGGCTTTACGGGCCGTGGATAACGCTATGGCAACCGCCTGTTTCTGAGGCTTGCCACGCCTCACTTCCTTAGAAATATTTTTGCTAATCGTCTTTTGGCTATAACCTTTAACGAGAGGCATCTGGCGCTCCTAAGTAAGAGTTTGCAAAACTTAATCCTAACGAATCCATTAAACGGCTAGTAGCCATACCACCACCAGCAGCCAATGTATTGCGAATAGCCGTAACCATCAAGCCTGGTCGAAGTTCTGGCGTACCGGAAATTTCAATTAGACGCACCTGACGATCTATATTGTCCAGTTGTGCCTTGCTTGCCAATCCAGCCTTTTCCAACGCAGGTCGCACAGTGCGCCTGTAGTTATTTCCAATTTCTTGGGGGTCCATTCTTGACAATGTAATACGCACGCCCTCTACAAAACTATTCATTAACTGTGGATCGCTTTTAATGACCGGAGCAGCCGCAGCCAATTTGTCTGTATCGCCAGCGGAAATAAGGCTATCAAAGTATCTTGGTTGATCTTGTTGTGGCGTGCGCTGCAACAATCTAGCCTGCACATTAGCGGCAGCACGCGCCTCGTTAGCAGCCCTGGTTGCGGCAGTGGTTGTTTTGCCAGTGATGCCCTCAACTGCACGGGCCTGAACATCCGCTTCTTTGCCTAGTTTGGAAGCCTCTTTGCGCGCCCTGATAGGCAACTCACCAATTTCGGTACGCAGAGCCTTACCAGCCTCAGTAAGCCTGCGGCCCCTGGTTTCAGCAAACCCCAGGCTGTCAATGTAGCGTTTGACAGAGGCTTGCAGATCAGGAAACTCACGCAGCCAATCACGGTTACGGGCCTCAAACTCAGCCGCAGCCTGCGGGGTGCGTACACCTTCTAACTGCCGGGAGACAAAAGACGCAGCCTGCTGCTCTACAAACTTCTTATCACCACCCGTTAACTCAATTAAGTCTTGTACTGATGTACGAGTGGAGAAGTAATTGGTAGGCAGTTTGGCAGGGTCAGTAGCAAAGGATTCTGGGTCATAGCGATCCACGGCAGTCGCTTTCCGACCAGCCGCAGTCTTAAATACGTTTAGTTCTTTAGAAAGAGTTTCGTAATTAGATATAAATTGCTTTTGGTTTGGAGAGTATTCACCCAGTATTTCCGACAATTTTTTGTAAAAATCCTTTGCAATTGTGGCGTCCATGGCTGCCGCACCTTCAGCCGGTGGGGAACGGTAAATTTCTCCCAGGCGACGGCGCAAAGCATCCAAAGACTCAAAACTAACCTTGGGCGTCACCGCCACACCCCCGACCTCACCTTGAGTCGGTTTGAGTACGCTATAAATTTCCTGTAAGGTGCGCCTGGTTCTAGGCTCAGTCATCTCGGCAAAAGGTGCCTCTAGCCTAGCCTCGCCAATGCCCAAACGCTTTTGCAAGTCGGCAATCATTTCCTGATAAATAGGGCCGCTTTTAGGGTCAGCGTCTACACCAATTCCCGCACCCTGTTTAGCATCGACCTCGGCTGCCACAGCCCTTTTGTCCGTGTCGGCCTGTTTAGAACGCCGCGTGAGCCTGTCACCTTGCACCGTGGTTATGCGGTCACGCAGTGCTTGACCTACATCCGTGGCTTCCCGTGGCTCACCAACGGCACGGCGGGTTGTCTCGCCTATTGTGGTTTGCTCACCAAAACGCTGCTCCTGCTTGATTCTTCTTAACGCCAGTTGACGCTGCTCTACCTGCTGATTGGCTCTAAACAGCAATGCGGCAGCCTGGTCGGTTGCACGCTTGCGTATCTGTGCAGCCTGTTGCGCTGCATCAGGGCCAAGACGGGCAATCTCAGCCTCGGCAGTTGACATAATCTGGTTTGCTTGCGCCTGACCACGACTACGAATGGCTTGCACTTCATCATCTAAGGCACGCACAACTTGGTCTATGGCCTCTCTGGACTCGGCAGGCTTGCCACCACGTAGCCTCTCTGCAAAACTTCTTGCAGCGTCACCGAAACCACCTTCTCTTGCATCCGCAATAGATTTGTTCAAAAACGGAAGTCTGGAAAGAAACTGACCTAACGCAGTAGGAGCAACCATGCCACCAACAACGCTTGCGCCAATAGACACTGGCTCCGGTGCGCCCATGGCGCTAGTTGTTTGATACAGCGTTTCACCAACGCCACCACCTACAGCGCCTTCAGCGGCGAGTACGCCCCGACGCCTTCTTCCAGCCTCTGCAGCCACTTCCATACCGCGACCCAACGTGCCAGCAGCAGGCTGACCAAAGGGTAAAACCTGCAATGCTCTGCCACCGTACCTCAAGATTTCGGGTGTAACAGTGCCCAAAGCACCGCCGTAAACCGTGCTTTCAGGAATTTTTGCTACGTCAAATTCGGGGGTTGTTGCGCCAGATGGTTCAAACGCAAAGTCTGTGCCAATTGGTGTAGGCACCTCTTGAGCAAATATGTCCCTGCCGCGCTGTGCAGATGCTGCTGCCGTGTCGCCTAGTATGTCTCTAGCCATTATTCCCCCTCAATGGTGAAACCACGCCTACGGGCCTCTGCTATTACATCTTCAACTGTCATGTTGCGTTGTCGCGCCGTAAAGTCAATGTCTTCTCTTGTAATGGTTTGAGGTGCCTGAGAAGGTCTGCTAGGACTTGCGCCACCAGCACGACGCCCCTCAATGCTTCTGAAGTATTCTTCATAAGAGTTGGCACGGTTGCGGTTTTTAACAATTTGGCCCTTGTCATCTTGAATCAGAATTGGGTTGTTGTTGATGTACTGCTCCCACAAGTCATCAGCGCCAGACAGCGTGCGGTTGACGCTGAAGTAACGCTCAAAAAACTTGGAACGCTCTATTGCCCTTTCAGCAGCAATCCTATTGGCTTCAATCAGGTCAAAGTTGGTCTGCATGGGGCGTCCAAGGTCCAAGTTAGCCTGTGCAAACAACTGGCGCTCAAAGTTAGAAATCTGGCCCTCACCAGGCACGTAGGCGTTACGCTGCATAGCAGCAGCAATCGTTCTAAATGTAGACGCATCAGGGTCTTGAGAAGTCCTAATGTCCTGCATAATCCCACCGATTACTGGCAAACCGTAAATGCCACCAGTCGGCTGACCACCCTTGGCAATAATGTTTTTAAGCGCCTGCTCTGCCTTGTCCATGTCGCTTCTAATGGTTCGCTGTTTGTTACTGTCTGTTATCAATTGTTGACGAACAGTTTTAGCAAGCGCAGCCTCTTCTTTTCTGGTATCCGCAAGGTCTTTGCCCTGCAATCCCTCGTAAATATCAATTTGCGCCAATGGAACGCCTGACGGATGAAGGATGATTTCTTCTGTAAATCCTGGTGTGCCCATTCTTCCACCGGGTCCAGCAGCGGCGCTTCTAGCAGATGGTTTGGCCTTCTCCAACGCCACTCGATCAGCAGCCTCGGCAGCCTTGTTAAACAAGTCATACGCCTTGGCAAAGTTGCCTGCACGCAGTTCAGCCGCAATGATTCCTTTGCCCAGGTTTCCTTCAATAAGTTTGGCTTCTACCAATGCTGCATTGCGGTCCTTGCTCAGTAGGTCGATCATGCGATCAAACCTGTCTTTGAGCATTTTATTGTTGTCTAGGCGCTGCTTTTCCTGCTCATCAAACCGCATCCGGGCAGCCTCAAAATCATTTATCAGGCCCTGCTCTTCAGCGTTCTGCATGGCCTCAATTGCTTTGAGTTGCCCCATGGCAGAGGTTTTGGCTATACCACCAAGCAGCACAGCAGAGATAAGACGAGTGGCAGAGTTTTTGGCATAGTCTGCAGCAGTGTATTTGGGAGCCTCAAAGACTCCACGTTGTTGCAAACCAGCCTCTAGTTGCTGACCAGCCATGCGGGTGCCACGCGCAACACCACGCTCTGCTTCTGTCTCTTTGCGAATCTTTTCTTGGTCACGCTCAAAAGCGCCCATCTTGGCTTCTGCTTCCGCTTCTGCTGCACCACGGAATAGGGCAGGCATCTCTTTTCTAGCAACTGCACCACGGGCTTCTACGCTAGGTGCAGCGCCAAAACGAGTCAATCTCTCAGGCAGGGTGCCTAAAGTATCCGGCAGGGTACTGGTCTGATTCTCTGGACTAGCCATTAACCTCTCCTTGGGGGCGCCTCAGTGCGGGTTGCAGCACTAATCTCTTTGGCTAGGATGTTGCCAAACAGGGCAGCCAACTCTTTGTCTGCAGCAAGTTCAGCAGCAATAGCACGGCGCTCATAGTCATCGGCAATTCCTGCTAATTTAAGCGCCTGGTCAAAACTCTCTTGCCTTGCCACGCTACGGGCACGGGTTTGCTGACCAGCCAAAATTCCAGCCGCAGCACTACCAGCGCCCAGATTCTGGGCACTCAGTCCTTGACGGGCACGTGCCTGGGAAATCTCCATCTCCCTAGCCTGTTGAGGCGTTAACCCGCCACCTTGGGCACGGGCCATAGCCTCAGACTGAGCAGCACGGAAGGGAACAGCACGGGCACGCTCTGCAGCGGCCTGGGCTTCACGTTGCCGATTGGCACGTTGAGCAAGTAGCGCCTGCCCGATCAAATTAACACCGGCACCACCAATTCTAGTTAGATTGGGATAGCGGTTAAGGACGGCCTGCAGTTCCTCAAGACGGCGCTCACCACGTCTAAATATGTTCTCATCCTCTTCGCCAACAGCCCTGCCAAGGGGCGCTGGGGCACCACGCTGTGCATCAGCCAGGGCCATCTCATATTGAGCATCAGCAGGCAGGTAAGACGGCTCTTGAAGGCCTGCTGCTACCTGACCATAACTGGGGTATTGCTGGTCAAAACTAGGGAAAGGAGCGTCTACTTCCCCATAAGAAGGTTGGTTGAAGTTTGGGAATGTTGCGTCAAAACCCTCATAATTTGCAGCAGGACTGTAATCACGCTCAGAAGCCAATAACTCGCCGTAGTCATCTTGAAACTCCGGTAGCCCAGTCATCGGGTTAATGTCTCCGCTGCCGCCCATCTCCCTGAGTTTGGCAGCCTCTTCAGGCGTGATATGGGCAAGAATCTTGTCCTCTCCACGCCCGAATCGACGGATCATCTCGGCTAACTGAGCAACATCAGCGCCACCACCGAACATCATCTTTAGAGTATTCATCTTAGAGTCCTAACGCTTTACGCAGACGCAGAGAACGGACGTTCCATACCTCTTGCTGTTGCCCCGGATCACCACCAAACGTGGGTTCTTTGTCACCAATAATGGCGCTGTAACCCTGCCCAACCTGCCTTGGAGTCAATGAAGTAGGACCACGACGGGCAACCTGCTCGGCAACAATAGGAGTGCCAAAGACACGTGGCGTTACAGGACGCTCACCCTCGCCTTCACCACCCCCAAGTTCCATCTCACCCTCGGGAATTGCTTCACCTTTAACAACTGTTTCGGGCAATGTTTCCTCTCCAGCGCCCTCACCACCTTCAGCGCGGTCCATGCCAAGACGAATCAGATCAAGAATTTCTTCATCACTAATTTCCTCTGCATCGGCCTCAACTACCACGTCAGGCAGCCTTTGATCGCCTTCACCCTCTGTTTCTCTTGGCTCGGCAGGACGAGTGGCCTCTTGACGGCGGCGTTGACCAGCACGCACCAGGTCAATCAACTGGGCATCGGTCAACTCACCAACATCCATGTCGGCAGTAACTTCAACAGGCGGCAATGTTGTCTCTGGCATTTCGCCTCGACCACCGACCCTGTCTTCAGAACTAAAGTCACCAACACCCTCAATGTCAATACGTAGCGGCGGCCTGTCAGACATGCCTGCTTCAGCAACCTGCACACCAGTGCGCGGTCCCTTACCCTCAATAGCAGACAGTTCTTCTTGCAACAACTGGTACGTAGCATCAGCCAACTCTTCCCGAGTCATGGGCTGATCTTTGGGTTTGCTGGTAAGAGACTTGGTTATGTCAGAAATACCTTGTTGGGCAAGTGCCATCCCCACGTCACCACCTTGAGCAGCAACCTGGCCTGCACGTTCTGCATAACGAACAGCCATCTCACTGTCAGTCAATTCAGCAGCGGCCTGTCCTGCAAGAGTTCCACCTGCTCCACCGGCTGCGCCGAGTAGCGCGGTTTTACCAATGTCACCGCCCTGAATAGCAGCGGCAGTGGCCCCTGCAGCGCCAGATGAAATGGTATTGACCACTGTTTGCTGCATGGCGTTAGACATGCCAGAACCAGCAACGGCCTGTGCAGTGGCGCCGCCAACAGCCTTACCGACCTGGGGAGCAACATAGGCCGTCAAAGCAGCCTTGCCAATATCTTCTAAGTCACCACCCTGGCTTGCAGTAATAGCGGCAGCCGTAATCGGTGGAGTAATGGCTGCAATTGTTGCAGCAGATGCGCCAGCAGCCGTACCAACCGCACCTACGGCGTATGGAGCAGCAACAGCGATAACAATAATTTCAGGGTTCTCAACAACGGTTTCAACAACATTAACGACGGCCTCGCCAACATCTTCCAAAACATCTCCAACGCCTTCTACAACGTCGCTAACGACATTGGTAACTGCCTTAACTACTGCTGACATTAATCGGCCCCCCTTAATGGCCCACACTGGACCGTTACTTGGAAGCCCCCGTCACTCGTTTCCTGTACCTTGTAACCCATGTCTGGATTGGGTGGATTGCGCGAAATTGCTCTAAAAATGTTGAGCAAGGATGAGTCTTGAAAGGTTGTTGCCACCGTATCAAACCCAAGTTTGTAGCAGGCACGAATAAACTCGTTCCCGTTTTCAATGAAGTTTGGCGCTGTATCAGCGTTTAAGGCACGGAACCAACCCACTCTTGGCTCTGCTTTGTGCAGAATAAACAGTGTGTTGCCCTGCCGAATAAACAAAGTGTTGGGCATTTGCAGTTCAGTGTTAATCATCTGAACCAGTTGTCCATAGTCAACATTAGCATCAGTGTTCATCCCAGCAATGCCGATAATATCCTCTGGCGTTAACATCTCGCTTTTACTGTCTACCATTTGCATCGGCATTACCTCACAGGTTCAAAGATAGCCGCAGAGTAAACATTGCCCATTCCTGCCGCTACACTCAACACTAAGCCATCTGGAGCCTCACAGTCCTCGGACAAGAAAACATCGTCCTTCTCAGTCCTGTTGGCTATTCCTGGTACAACACCATACGCCAAATTGTCAAGCAAAAGTAGGGTTTCTAGCAACCCCGAAGCGCCCATCGTATGTCCTATTTTTTGCTTGTAAGACGTGGCTACGAAGTCTTTAAGTGATCTTTGTAACCCAGCCTTTTCCGAGGCGTTGTTTGATTTGGTGCCCGTGCCATGAGTCTTAACAATAGTGATTTCACTTGCATGAACTTGACCATAAGTTAACGCTCCATCTATTGCATCAGAATATCCCTTGCCATCTTCTCTCTGCCCTATGGCATTGCTCAGTTTCTCGGCAGAGTGGCAGGCAGAAACCAGCCTAGCCTTGGGATGTAGCCCGTAGTAAGCCACCTCTTTCTCGCTCATCAGGACCGCAAATGCAGCGCCCTGGCCCACGTAGAACCCGCCATTCACGCTATCAAATGCGCTTGGCATGATTTTTTCCTCTTCTTCCCGTTTTTTGGTCAGGCAAGCACCCGAGTCTCCAAAGAACTCTAGGACTGAGTTGGTCACTGCATCCTCGACCGACAGGATCACAAAACGGGTGTAGCCAAACTGCTCCAGCATCAGGCAGTCTTGCAACACCTTGAGGCTGGATACGCAGGCAGTGGCATCCGTGGAAATGTAGTCTGGCTCACATATTTGCTGGGCCATCCTACCTGCATACACATTGGTCAGGGTAAACGGCAGGAACTTGTAGACGTAATGCAGCCGAGTGTCTTTCTGGTTGTCCCTGGGGTTGATGCCAGCAAAGTGCTGGTTGCCACCGGCAAGGATGAACGCCGTCTTCCCTATACTAGGGTTTTCCCTAATCCATGAAATTTTTTCTGGGGGCAGGACCATATCTGCAAGGATATGGGGAGCGTAAGTGAAGCCAGTCTTGGCTTTTTGGTACGTTTGGGGCAGCCAATGCACCCGCTGGGGGTGGATTATTTCGTCAAATAACTCGGTTTTGGTGCTGTAGGCAGTGAATCCATGGGTCAGATAGAGGCTCATTTAAGGTTCTCAATGACCTTATCCACGTCGATTGACTCCACAGTGGCATTGGCAAGCAGGAAAGCCTTTAGATCGCCTACAGAGCGCACCTGCATGGTCTTGCCAACCTCTTCTGGCACGCCAAATATGTCGCACATGTACATGCCAATGATGATGGTATCCAGGCTGTCTACATTGAGGCTTGGCAGTAGATCATCTAATGATCCTGCCGGTATTGGCGGGTTGTTTGGCGTCTTGGCTAGGACCGCACAAGCATCGAATAAACGGAAGAAGTCTGCATCAGCAATCATGTCACCCCCAACGATCTTGCTATTTGTTCATGGATTAACAGATGACTGTTTACCCAATCATAAAAGTCATCCTCTTGGTTGAAGTCCAAGTCCAGCAAGTTAAATGGATCATTCAAGTTAAGGATTGTAGCAAAGCGTTGGTGTTCAAGTTGATGTATTTGCAACCAATCGTCTAGGTCTTGAGGATCGGCGTCAATAAGAGGGTAGCGTGGGACGCTAAAACCAGCGTCAGTCAGACGCTCACAGAAGACTTGATGCTGGATGCCATTCTCAAAAAGAAAGTCTCTAAGGCTGTCTGGCTCCCCAAAGATAGGGGTTGCCAGGGCGTCCATGTTGAGGCTCATTTGTCTACCTTAGTCTCCAGGCGGTCAAATATCTTGCCCAACATGCCTTTGATCTCAACAATGTCCTCTCGGTAGTCATCTTTGGTCACATACCTCAAGGGCATATCCTTAACGCTGTCCTCAATCTTTTCGACGGACGTACTAAGTCTATTAAGGATCCACATGCCAAAGGCACCAGCCGCACCAAATCCAAGGTTAATGAGCCATTGAGGGTCCACTCTTACACTCCGTAGTAAGGAATTTTCTTGGTTGCACCGTTGATTACCACCGAAACATAACCTTCAGGGTTCAATGGCAGACTGGGATCAGGCATAGCAGCCGTATTAGCCGTAGCAAGGTTTGCATACAAGTTAGCGGTTACTGTTACGTTTGAGGCTGAAACATTGGTTACAGCCACATTCCCACCAGTAATTGCTACTGCATTGGCGTTCTGAGTCGCCATAGTGCCCAAGCCAGTGACATTGGCTGTGGATATGCTAATGGCAACATTGGCAGCAGAGGTTAGGCGCCCTTGGGCATCAACAGTAAATTGAGCCACATTGTTTGCATCCCCATAGGTTGCGGGACTTACAGCCGTGTTAGCCAAGTCAATCGTGACGTTGGCAGCCAGGTTGCCACCACCGTCCAGCCCAACGCCTGCAATGATTTCAACCGTGTTGGCAGCCGCACCCACATTGGCAGCAGTTAGAATCACCGCACCAGTCTGCCCGTTGACGCTGATAACAGCCTCAGTGTTGTCTACCTTTTCCCAGACCGAGCCATTAAAAATGGCCCAATCACCAGCCACCCAGTCTGTAATGCCATTGAGGTTTGTATTGCCAGCAACCGAGACAACATAGTAGTCGCCCTTGGTTCCGACACTAGAGGTTAGCGTAGGCGTGTTTGTAGAGGCATCCCACGTACCTTGATATACAACCGCCCCTACCGCTGCACCACCGCCACCCGCAACCTTTAGCATGATCTACTCCTTAGAGGCCATCACCCGGCGTGATGTAAATTTCAGCCGTGCCTGTTGAAGTACGGGCTGTAAAAAATCCATTGGGAATAAAGGACAGAATCTCATCCGTGTTTGGCAGCAACGGTATGCAGTTTTTTGAGTTTGCACCATCGCCAGTCGGAATCACACAGTTTGTCGTTGCCTGGGCAGCCGTAGCCGCATAGGACAGGAACGCTGTAGTAGTGGTCGAGAGGTTGATGATGCGGTACTGGTTGCCACCCAGGGTTGTGCTAGAAACCTGAATAGGCGTAGGAGGGCTAGAAGCAGCCGTCATTTTGCAGGTGTTACCGAGTACGGTAAAAGCGTTCAGTCCCATTTAATTCTCCCAAGGCCAATTTTGTGAGCCTACTACAGCAATCAATTCCTCAACGTTTTTACAAGCGGCTATAGCAGCCTCTAAACGGTCTGTCTCAGCAATGATGGCATTGCGTGTATCTGCCACTGCATCAGGCACTGCCACACCCCTCTCAGCCTGCCTAATGACCATCCAATCGGTTTGTGCTAGCATCTTGTTGGCAGTGTCCTTTACCTGGGCAGTCCATTGGCTTTTAAGCCCCTTGGTGACTAGACGCTTGTCTGAGTCCACCATCACTGGTTCACCATCAACCTCGCGAAGCACTTTGACATAAAGCGGGTTGCCATCCTCGTCCACTTCCTCGCGGTCATTGAGCAACTTGGGATTGTCTACGCCCCAGTAGAAGCGTTGATCGTAGTCTGGGCTTCTAGGCTCAAAAGGATCAGGGTCATTGGTTTCTACAATGCCAATCTTCTGACGCACCGAAGCATTAAGTAGGTTTTCGTAGCGCACACCATCACTACGGAAAAACTCTCTATAGATGTTTACTGGTTGTCCGTTGTATTGAAACATGATTAGTTCCTTGTGTTAAATGCTCATCGGGCGAGAGCGACTTTAAAAGCGTTTTCAGCGAAGGCTGCGTAGATGTAGGTTGCGCCACTTGCATTTTGGTGTGCGTCTGAATTTCTAAGTTTGAATCCGTTGGACAACATATCCCAACCACTTTCCGTTGACTCTGCTCCTGATGTTGATGGCACTAAATGTTTGTTTGCTTGATTAAAGGTACTTCTTGCCGAATCAATTAAACGCCAGTTTTCACCAGACGCACTTGATTGTTTTATAAGCACCCACGCTGGCCTAAACCCCGTGAACACAAACGGCCCGTCCGCACTTCCATTGCCCGTGTAACTCCCGAAGGCAGAATACCCAGCGACAGGGGCGAAACAGTAGGCGACGTAGGCAGAATTTAATTCATTTTGGTTCTGTTGTGACCCAAGAGAAAATACGGAAGATGTTGGGGAAGTGTTGTTCCAAAAAGTAGAATTTGTAACTGATGCGTTAGTTAAATTTAATCGAATTGCGGCAGTGTTACCAATTGAAATATGATAAACACCCCAATCGTTTACTCCTGAACTAGCGCCTCCTGATCTTGACTTAAATATCATCATGCTTGGCGCAACACCCAACCCATGCCCCACAGTCGCATTAGCACCTGTTCCCGTATAAGTCACAATGCTAAACCCGCTGGTCGTATTCACAGACACAGTGCTAGTGATTGTCCCTGCGGTGTTGCTAGACCCTGCTCCGTTGGCTTTCCAGTTCCATGCGACAAATGTTCGAGCAGACCCGTTTGTTCCAACGTCTGAACCCAAACTAAAACCATCTGAAATAAATGCTGTTAATTGTTGTGCTTCAATAGATTCTGCATCTGTTAAATTTGAACTAATTGTTTTTGTGGCTCCACGAACACTATCAAAAATTCTATGGATAGTTGCGTTACTTCTGCTTTTTAACCATACCCAATCAGGTTGAAAACCCACACCAGTAATGTCACGGCTGCTTGCTCCATCACCAGTCCACAACACAGTATTAAAGTATTCCCCACCATCGACAATAGTCGGATCAGGCAAGTTCTGTGTGCAGAGTGCTTTGAATCCAGAGGGTGCGGTGTAGGCGAATGGACGCTGACCGAAGTTGGTGGTGAATGTGCAAGTGGCATTTGCGTCACCCAAATACGGAGTCAATTGCTTGCCGGTCAAACCACTGAACGCCTGCCCCTGAGAGACTCCATTTTTGTAAAAAGTAACAGTTCCGTTATCCATGTCCAAAGCAACACCGATAACATCGTTATCTCCGAATGTTGCTCCGTAATTTACACCAGCAGCGTTAGTGTATTTTTGACCGTTAAATCCGTAATACGCCCACCCATTTGAGCCAAGCCATGAACCGCTAGATGGTGCAACCGTGATGTCTGAAATGCCAACCATGTATTGATTGATACCCGAGTCTGATACGCAGGTCACTTCCCAGTACCATTTGCCAGACGAAACCGCAAAGGTTCCTCTAGTCGTAAGACCTTGTGATGCTGGAGTGACAACCCTCAAGTTTCCATCTGATAGCGTTCCAGAACTACCAAGCGGGTTCATGGTCATGTAATTCCCCCGCACCTCTCCGCCATTTTGAGCGTCTGTGCCATAGGGTGTCGGAGTATCCACCAGAGAATCATTACCAGCACCCGCAGTCACCGAGAAGTTGTTCGGTGTCCAGTTGTTGCCGTTGCCGCTAGAGTCCTTGCCTAGCGTTGTCGAGGTGGTTCCTGAGTTGTCAGAGAAGTTGAGATAGAACCCGTTGGTTCCATAAGTGCCTGTGTATTCGATGGGTTGCCATACTCCTGTGGTGGCGTTGTATTCACCGAAGTCAGATGGGGTGAGGGCTTGCCCGCCAATAAAGTTGATCTCGGTGAGGTAGCCGTTAAAATACGCACCCGGCCCCGTTTCCTGCCTACCGATACTTTGTAAAGTGTTATTATTGATTTGAAGGTCGGCA
>Ga0194134_10002658_pt1 | contig 20651 bp, 18 predicted proteins | sample TA2KigOff0mmetaG_FD_148602 | JGI IMG/M metagenome (GOLD analysis project Ga0194134, IMG submission 148602) | Freshwater microbial communities from Lake Tanganyika, Tanzania - TA2015056 Kigoma Offshore 0m | ecosystem: Environmental > Aquatic > Freshwater > Lake | place: Tanzania: Lake Tanganyika... | reverse complement strand
GAATTCCTGGGGTGAGTGACGGGACTCGAACCCGCGACATCTGCGACCACAACGCAGCGCTCTACCAGCTGAGCTACACCCACCGCGACCCCTCGCGGAGGCGCCGCATGAGTCTACGGGGTGGCGAGACAGGCCCGCATCCGCCGTCCGGCCGTCCCATCGGCCGTCGAGTGTGCAGTTGTATACGTGAGCCTATGAGGGACGCGCTGGCACGCGCGCACACTCGGCGGAATGCTGGGGGATCAGCCGTGGTCGACGACGTGGCCCGCAGCTGTCGCGCGAGCTGACTCGGTGTCGGGCCCGGGAAGCGGCACGAAGATGGCGTCGCGGTAGTAGCGCAACTCGGCGATCGACTCGCGAATGTCGCCCAGGGCACGGTGGTTGCCGCGCTTCTCAGGGCTGGCGAAGTACGCGCGGGGATACCAGCGGCGGGCCATCTCCTTGATGGAGGAGACGTCGACCACGCGGTAGTGCAGATGGGAGTCGAGCGCCGGCATGTCCCGAGCGAGGAATCCGCGGTCGACGTAGACGCTCGACCCTGCCAGCGGAGCCTTGCGCGAGTCGGGCACGAATTGGCGCACGTAGTCGAGGATCTTCTCCTCGGCCTCGGCCAGCGTCACGCCGTTGGGGATCTCCTCGAGAAGCCCGGACGCCGCGTGCATTTCGCGTACGACCTCGTCCATGCTGTCGAGCACCGCGAGGTCGGCCGGGCGGATGATGATGTTGAGGCCGCTATCGAGCTCGGTGAGGTCGGACTCCGTGACGATGACGGCGACTTCGACCAACTGGTCCTTGCCGAGGTCGAGGCCGGTCATCTCACAGTCGACCCAGACGAGTCGGTCGGTCGCGCGGTCGGCCATGCCCCGAGATTACCGGGGCGGCTAGTCCTCTTCGTCGTCGCCGCCACCGATCACGGCGACCGGGACCTTGGCCTTGAAGAGCACCCCCTGGCCGACCGAGCCGAGCATGGCGCCCATGAACTCCCCGCGGCCGCGCGAGCCGACCGCGATCATCGCCGCATCCTTGGCGTTGTCGAGGATCGATCGCGCCGGGGTCCCGCGTACGACCCGCACCTCGACGGGCACGTCGGGGTAGCGCTCGCGATGCTCGGCGAGGGCCTCGGCCAGCACCCGCGCCGCGACCTCGCCGAAGTCGTCGATGCTCGACGGGGGAAGGCCCATCGGTGCGGCTAGCACGTCGTAGGAGGGCACCTCCCACGCGTGGATGGCGCGCAGCGTCCAGCCGTGGCGGCTGGCCATGTCGAAGGCGAAGTCGACCGCCTGGTCGGACAGGTCCGAGCCATCGACGCCGACGACGATGGTCTTGGCGTCCGCGGGGGCGTCCTTGCGCAGCACCACCACCGGCCCATGCGCGTTGGAGGCGACGTTGACGCCGACCGATCCGAGCAGCAGCCCGCGGAAACCGCCCAGCCCGCGACTGCCCACGACGGTGAGCACGGCGTCGTCACTCGCCTGGATGAGTGCCGTGGTGGGGCTGCCCATCACCACGTCGGCGGTGACGTCGAGCCCGGGGTGGGCCGCGCGCACCGTTTCGGTGTAGGTCGCCAGGTCCCTCGACAAACGTTGCGACATGTCGTCGAGTGCGTCAGGGGATAGGTAGGCACCGAAGCCAAAGCTCGACCCCCCCACCGGTGGCGTGAACGCCGAGACGATGAACAGGCCGACGCCACGCGAGAGCGCCTCGCCTACGGCCCAGTCGACGGCATGCTGGGCGTGATCAGACCCGTCGAAACCTACGACGATCCGGCCAGCTGCTGCGCTCTCCACGGAGGTCATGGCCCTAGCCTGCCGGAGGCAATCGACTCGGTCCACGGCATCTCGGTCATTGGCTTGGCCATCCGGTCGCTGCCTCCTGGCGGGCTCTTCTTATGTATCGGCGTCACGGTGCCGGCTCCCCTAGGGTGGCGGGATGAGCGAGCCCCTCTCCGCCGAGGACGCCCAGCGCTTCGCGGCCAATGCCGAGGCCATCGTCGACAACGTCGCGGGCTTCATCCAGGGCAAGCGCGAGGTCATCTGCCTCGCGGTCACCTGCCTCCTCGCAGAGGGCCACCTGCTCCTCGAGGACGTGCCCGGCGTCGGCAAGACCTCCCTCGCCCGCAGCATTGCGGCCACCCTCGGCATGACGTGGCACCGCATCCAATTCACGCCCGACCTGCTGCCCAGCGACGTCACCGGAGTCTCGATCTTCCACCAGGGCTCGAGCACCTTCGAGTTCCATCCCGGCCCCGTCTTCGCCCACATCGTGCTCGCCGACGAGATCAACCGCGCCTCGCCACGCACGCAGTCGGCCCTGCTTGAGGTCATGGAAGAGCGCACCGTCACGGTCGACGGCATCACCCACGCGGTGCCGCGCCCCTTCCTCGTACTCGCCACGCAGAACCCGATCGAGATGGACGGCACCTTCCCGCTGCCCGAGGCGCAGCTCGATCGCTTCTTGATGTCGGTCTCGATCGGCTACCCCGATCTCGAGGCCGAGGTGCGCGTGCTCGCCAACAGCCATCGTGGACTCACCATCGAGGAGTTGCAGTCCGTAGGCGACGCCGATGACATCCGGCGCATGGTCGCGCTCGCGCGCACCGTCCACGTCGAGCCCGCGGTGATGGAGTACGTCGTGCGCCTCACCTCGGCGACCCGCACCGCGCCGGGCGTGCGCCTGGGCGCAAGCCCCCGCGGCAGCGTCGGCCTGCTGCGAGCCGCGCAGGTATCCGCCGCCATGTCCGGCCGCACCTATGTCACGCCCGTCGATGTCCAGCGACTGGCCGTGCCGGTCCTGGCACACCGCATCGTCCTCAATGACGTCGAGGCCGACTCGGCCGCGCGCACGCGCGCGATCGAGCAGGTCGTCGCCGGAGTCCCCGCCGGGTGAGATCGCGACTGACTCCCCGGGGAGTGGGCGTTGTCGTCACCGCCCTCGCTCTTGTGGCGCTGGGCTTCGTGCTCGGCTACCCCGAGCTCCTCGGCCTCGCCGCCGGCGCCCTCGTGTTCATCGTCGTCTCCTTCTTCTTAGTCTCCGGCGGCCGCCCCGTCGGCGTGGAGTGCTCGGCGCCCCCGCGCGTGGAGAGACTGTCCGACGTCACCGTGCGGCTCGACCTGGATGCCGACCGAGCGCATCGGCGTGGACTTCGGCTCCGCAGTCACGCGCCCACCGGCCTCGGTGACCGCGTGCCGGTCGTCTGGGATGCGAGCGGCGTCCACGCAGACGTGCCCGTGCCGACGCGTCGGCGCGGACCGCTGAGCCTGGGCCCCTGGGTCGTCGAGCGCGTCGATCCGTGGGGAATGTTTCGTCGCACCGTCGGCGAGGCCGACGGGGTCGCCATGCTCGTCGTGCCGCGCGTACGCCCGGTCTCGATGGCATCGCTGCCCAGTGCGCTCGCGGAGTTCGGTGGCTCATCCGAGATGGGCACCACGACCTTCGCCATGCTGCGCGAATACGTGATCGGCGACGAATTGCGCCACGTGCACTGGAAGTCGTCGGCCAAGACCGGCACTCTCATGATGCGGCAGTACATCGATGTCACCCGCCCCCGTCTGATGCTCGTGCTCGTGACCGAGACTCGCGCATACACCAGCGAGGAAGAGTTCGAGAGTGCTGTCGACTTCATCGCGTCGCTGGCAACGGTCGCCGCGTCATCTGGACTCGACGTCGAAGTCTGCACGACGACGGGGGAGCGCGCCGCCCATGGCAAGGGCCGCTCGTCGGCGGCCATCGACATGCTCGCCCTCGTCGAGCGTGGTGCATCAGGAGTGGACATGCGCCTGCTGCGGGCCAACCGCGGGACGACGATCGTCGTCAGGGGTCATGATGCGACGGGATGGTGGGATCGCGTCCCGGCGATGGCGGTGCTTCGGCCATGAGCACCACGACGCGCGCCCGCCCCGCAGACGGAAGGGTTCTGCGCACGCCATCGTCGGAGATCACTGCCGGTCAGCGGTGGGGCGTGGCCGTGGTCGCGGCGCTGCCCTCCCTGCTCGTCGCACTCGCCATGCCCCTGGTCGTCGAGGGCACCCTCAGCGGATTCGTCTACGCCCCGCTCGTCGTCCTCGTCGCCGGGGTGACCGCCGGCCTGGGCCCGTGGATCGGGCTCGGTGCCGTGGCGTTCGGCATGGGAGTGGGCATCGCGGTCGGGCCGGGCGGATATGCCCCGTCGAGCCTGCTGCTGTCGGCCGGACTGGCCGGCTCCTTGCTGATCGGCACCTGGGCGAGTCAGGCGCTCGCGCGCGGACGACTCGCCGTCGCCGCGGCCATCCCGAGCATCGCGCTGGTCGCCGGAGTCCTCTCGACCGGAGTCACCGGCACGCTCGAAGGAGGTGTGCTCGCGGCATTCACCACGCTGTCGATCACGCTGCTGCTCATCCTCCTCGGCCCCTGGAACGGCATCGATCCAGTGCGACCCGCTCGGTGGGCGGAAGTCCTCGTCGTCGTCACCATGGCCGTGGCATCACTTGCGACCAACGCCGTGTCGCTCGGAGCAGAGGCGATAACCGGCGATGCCCGCACCAACAACCTCTTCGGACGCGACGTGCAGGAGTCTCGCACCGAGGGTGGCGTGCCCGACCCCTTCTTGGTGGCGACGCGCTGGCAGGTCGATCCCAACGAGCAAAGCCGCATCCTCTTCGCCATCGGCACCGGTCCGGAGATCCTGCGCAACAGGCCCACGTGGGCCACCTTCGCGTCGTACAACGGCATCGCCTGGATCGCGCCGCCCACCTACGGCGTCTCCGGCGACCAGATCCCCGTCGAGTCCGTGGGCGCGCCGGCCGACACCTTCCAGTCCGGCACTCGCGTGACCGTGGGCGTGGGACTCCCCGGCCAATGGGTGCCGATGCCCCAGCGCGTCGACCAGGTGCTGTCGCCGGTGGCCACGCGCGCGGATCCCGCCGCGGGCATCGTCGCGGCGGTGTCCTCTCCGATCGACCAGGCATTCGACATTCGCTACTCCCTCGCGGTCGCGGAGGCAGGGCAGGTGCGCGAGGCGACCCCGGCGTTGAGCGGCGATCTCGATCCGGCCGTCACCATCCCCGGGCCGCTCAGCGGCCCCATGGCATCGCTCGCGCAAACCGTCGAGGACGAAGCCGGGGACAACACCTGGAAGCGCCTGGTGATGTTGTCAGAGCTCCTGCGCAGCCCCTCGCTCGATGCGGCGCCGGCCCAGGCCCTGTCGGTGGGACCACCCGATCGTTCGTACGACGGGCTCAATGGCGTGCTGGCCATCGGCCTGGGCTTCCAGGAGCAGTACGCCGCTATCTGGGCGATCATCGCGCGATCCTGGGGAGTCCCGACGCGCCTGGTCATCGGCTGGCCCTTGGACGAAGCCGCGCAGGCCGGCGTCGCCACGGTGACGGCCGGCCAGGTGAGCATCTGGCCGGAGGCGCGACTCGAAGGACTGGGCTGGGTCGCGTTCCAGCCCTCGCCGCAGGATCGCGACACCGGGCGTCCGGCCGTCGTCAAGCCGCTGACGCAGGCGGATCTGCCGGTAAAGCCAGAGCCTGAGCCCGATCCGAGCGCGAGCGGCCAGGGCGGCCCTGACACCGACTCCGGTGGCGACCAGCAGCAGGGTGACTCGGCGGCTGAAGAGCAGCAGCTGGCCATCCCCTGGTCGGTGGTGATCCCAGCGCTTGTCGTCCTGGCCGGCCTGGCGTGGCTCGTCTACGTAGCGGTGCGACGCCGTCGCATCGGCAGCCGACTTCGGCGGGGCGACGCACGAGAGCAGGTGCTCGGTGCCTGGATGTGGGCGCGGCTACTGCTCGCCGAGGCATGGATTCCGCTGCCGCTGTGGTACGCGCCGGCTGCTGATGCCGACTATCCCGAAGACATGCCAGACGACGTGGCCTGGAGCGTGGTGAGGCTTGCTCGCCTCGCCGGCCCGGCCATCTACGGAGCAAGCGCTCCAGACGAAGCGATCGTGGCAGTGGCATGGCGGGGCAGCGCGACCGTCGGAAAGACCATCGGCGCGGCCACTGGTTGGCGCATCCGACTGCGGCGCCTTCTCGTCCCCCTCGATCCCACCAATGTCGCGGCCCCGCGATCGAGCGCCCCGGCTAGGCTGCCCGCGTGACCCAGATCGGGATCCACACCTTCGTCCCCCACTACACCGTCACTGAGCGCGAGGCGGTCGGGCGCACCGCACGCCAGCGGGTGCCGCGCACGCGACAGGGTCAGTGGCTGGTGCCCGCGGATCGCCCGGACCCGATCGAACTACTGCTCGGGCAGGAAGTGAGTCGGGTGCCCCTCGCTGCTTGCGATAACTCCTACGGGCATGTGATCGCCCGATCTGCCGCTCGCGACGCTGCTGCGCAATACTGCCAGTCGATGGCGCAATCCGCGAGCATGAATGAGATTGACATCTGGTACGACCGCATCGATGCGTCATGCATGGAGCAGTGGGCTCGCACCAACACCAAGCAGTTCAATCTCAAGGCGATGCAAAAGTCATTCGATCGCGCGCAGCAACGCACCATGTGGACGGCAGTCAGCAAGTCGGTCCTGGAGCCCTACACCGATGTGGCGGACTACTCCAATCAGGGGCAGCGCGTCGTCGAAGGCCAGCGCATCATCCAGGCGGCCATCGCCGACTTCTCGCTGACCTACGCCGACCTCGTGGCCCATGACTTCGAGCTCTTCCAGGAGGCGGTGGCCTCCGGTCGGCCGGTGGGTGGATCGGCCAGTGAGCAGATGGATGACTATCTCGAGGCCTTCCGCAATCCTGCCGCCTATCCCGTGCAGTAGCCGCCTCCACTCGCGCCGTGGCCCTAGGCTCGGAGGGTGCGTGCGGATGTCGTCGTGATCGGTGCGGGTGCCATGGGCTCGTCCACCGCCTGCCACCTCGCCCGCGATGGACGGGATGTCGTGCTGCTCGAGAGATTCGATCGCGGGCACGCCTGGGGCTCTTCGCACGGCGCGACCCGGATCTTCCGCGTCTCCTATCGCGACTCCCTCTACTCCCGGCTTGCTGCTGACGCGATCCCGCTGTGGCACCAGCTCGAGTCCGAGGCGGGCGAGACGCTGCTGGAGCAGACCGGCCAACTCGATCACGGATTCGTGCGCGCCATCGACGAGATCGAGCACACCCTCGAGGCGGGCGGGTGGGCGTTCGATCGTTTGACGCCGCAGGAGGCGCACGAGCGCTGGCCCGGCATGGTCTTCGACACGGCGGTCATCTCCTCGCCAGACGGCGGTCGCGTCTTCGCCGATCGCACGGTCGAGGCGCAGATCTCCCTCGCCGAGCGCTACGGCGCCACCGTGCGATTCATGTCGCCGGCTCGTCGGATCGACAAACGTGGTAGCGGCGTGCGAGTTCACACCGACGACGAGTCCTTCGAGGCCGACGCCGTCGTCATCGCTGCTGGCGGATGGCTCGAGCAGGTCGACGGCCTGGCTGATTTCGGTATCACGCTTCCGCACCTCGAGGTCACGCTCCAGCAGCCGGTGCACTTCGCCATCAGGCCCGGCTACTCCTTCCCCTCCTACGTCCACCACCGCGACGCCGAGGGGTCGGCCAACACCGTTGCCGACGTCACCTACGGGCTCGAGTCGCCGGGAGAGGGGGTCAAGGTGGGCCTTGATGCGACCTACCCCGTGCCCGACCTCAGCGCGCGCACCCTTGACATCTGCGAGCAGTGGACCGCCGACGCCGCGGCGTACGCGCGAGAATGGCTGCCCGGCGCCGACACCAGCGTGTCGAGTGCGGTCACGTGCCTGTTCACGGTCACCGACGACAACCACTTCCTCCTCGACCGTCGCGGTCCGGTCGTCATTGCATCGGCGTGCTCGGGGCACGGCTTCAAGTTCACGCCGATCATCGGTCGCCTGGTCGCCGACCTCGCCCTTGGCGGGGAGCAGCGCATCTGCGAGTGGCGGCTGCCCGACTAGGACGCTGGAGGCGTGGGGCCGATCAGATTGATTGCCCTGCTCAGCGTCACCACGATGGTCAGCACCGCTGTCGATGACTGAACGGCGAAGAGCACCTTCACCCGCTTGGTCAGCGGCATGGTGTCAGTGGGGCTGAAGGCGATGATGTTGGTGTAAGCCGTGAAGAGGTAGTCCAGGAGCCCGGGTTTCCAGTCGGCCATACCGTCCATGCCCTGCTGGGGGAAGAGGAAGTCGGGGGTCGTGGGTCGGCCCCCGGCGCGGAGCACGGGGCCACCGGCGTCGGCCCACCAGTAGACGAGCCCGAAGCTCAGCACGTTGATGATGAGAACACCGAAGCCCGCGAAGAGTAGCAGGCCGCCCTGCTCGGTGAATCCTGTGAGCAGGCTGAGGAGGAGCAGCACGGCGTTCATGACGCTGGCCAGGACAAGCAGCAGGAGGAAGGCCGACATCGCGCCTTGCACGACGCGCGGATGCTCGCCACCGAAGAACATGAGCAGAAAGATGATGGGGATGCCGATGAGTTCGATGAACGGCACCAGCCATGTTGGTCCGACGGTGACGACATCGGGTAGCGCAAGCTGGATCGACACGATGACGATGACGACGAAGGTCACCCACAGGCCGGTGATGCGCAGGTGCTTGACCATGGCGGGAGCGAGCCTCGCCGGAGTGGTGGCGTCTGGTGAGTCGGTCGCCATGGGCCCAATCTAGTGCCGCCTGCGCCTCCGCAGGGCGATCTCCACCACGATGACGGGGATCGCGACGATGGCGATCACGAGCAGGAAGGGCAGCAAGAACCCGGCCGCTGTGAGGAGGGTGGCGGTCCCGGTTCGAAACGCGTTCCAGCCGGACTGCAGCCCTAAGACGAAGCCCGGTGGCGTGAACGCTGCGGCCTCGCTGGTGCCATGTCGCCTCCGCCGCAACCGGCTAGGAGCGCGAAGGCCACGAGGCTCCCCACCGCAGTGAGTGCCGACAGTCCACGACGCATGAGACCTCTCGCCCTGTGACAATTCGCTACGTTCGGCGCTTGCGTGCGGGGATTGCCCGAAGGGCAGCGATCGGTCAGATCGGGTGGACACCGCGCTACTGCGGGTGGAGCATGGCCGGATGCGCAGGACCGGGTCCGGTGTGATCGCAGCGACGATGGGGTTGGTGATTTCGGTCATGGTCGTGGGATGTGCCGGCGATGACTCAGTTGTCGTTCCCACGCCTGACCCGGGCAGTCCCACCACGAGTTCGGCTCCGCCGACCCCGACGCCGTCTCCCACGCCTGAGATCATCACGTGGGCAGGCAGCGTGTGCATTGCCCGCGATGAGCTCGTCGCCACCGTCGGCGAGATCGCCACCAACCTCGACTACGACCCAAACTCAGCAGACTCCGTCGGCGAGCAGTTCCAAGCTCAGGTCGAGGCTCAGATGGGTGATGTCCAGGCGGCTTCCGAGCGCCTCGGCGCCGCCTTGGGCGGTGTACCCCTCGACTACGTCGAGGCAGCGGCGGCCCTGACGGCCCTTCAGGCGCAGGTCGATGCGCTCAATGCGGCCAAGGACACCACCATGGGCCATGTCACGGCCGCGCAGAATGCCGGCGATCCGGTGTCGGCCGGTCTGGAGTGGTTGAGGGCGGCTGGAGCGGCCAAGGAGACCTTCGACGCCGGCACATCGACCCTCGACGCGCTATCGAAGGCCAATGACGCTGTCGATGGTGACGTGGGCGATGCCTTCGCCAAGGCACCCAAATGCCAGTGACCTGCCTCTAGGGTGTGCGTGTGGGCTTGATCTCGGTCGTCGACGACCAGGGCGTACGCACCGTCACGATGACCCACCAGGAGCGGCGCAATGCCCTGGGAGTGGCCCTGCTCGACGAACTCCTGCCCGCGGTGGAAGGCGCCGACTGTCGGGCACTGATCCTGCGAGCTGAGCCAGGCGTGACCACGTGGTCCGCGGGCCACGACATCGATGACCTTCCGGTTGACGGGAGCGATCCGCTCGCGTGGACCTCGCCGGTGGAGCACCTGGTGCGCGCAGTGCGTGGGGCTGGATTTCCGGTCATCGCGGCAGTGGAGGGTGGCGCATGGGGCGCTGCGTGCAACCTCGCCTTCGCCTGCGACATCATCGTCGCCACTCGCACGGCGGAGTTTGCGATCACGCCAGCCAAGCTCGGCGTGCCCTATCACTCGGAGGGGGTTGCCCAGTTCCTTGCCGCCGTGTCAGCGCCGGTCGCCAAGGCGATGTTCTTCACCGCTGAGCCCCTTCGCGCCGACTCGGCCCAACTCGCCGACACCGTCTTCTCCGTCGTCGACTCGAGCGACGAGCTCACGGCGTCGTCGGAGCGACTAGCCCGGCGAATTGCCTCACTGGCTCCCTTGTCCATCAAGGCCATCAAGGCGGAGATCAACGCCCTGACCGATGCTCGCCCGCTGACCGCCGACTCCTTTGAGCAGCTGACGGCCCTGAGGCAACGTGCCTGGACGAGCGCCGACTTCCACGAGGGCCTGGCTGCCTTCTGTGAGAAGCGCGCGCCGGACTTCACCGGGGAGTGACGCACCCGTCGACGGGCACGACTGGGATAGTCGTGCTGTGAGCAGCAACGACCCCCACTTCGCGCGAACGACCGGCGGTCTCTACCCCGTCATCGTCGGGATCTTCGTGGGCCTGCTGCTCATCTCCAATATCGGTGCCGTCAAGCTCATCGCCTTCGGCTCGATCATCACCGACGGCGGGGTATTCCTCTTCCCGCTCGTCTACGTCGTCGGCGACGTGCTGAGCGAGGTCTACGGCTTCACGGCAGCGCGCCGGGCCATCCTTCTGGGCTTCGCGATGTCGGTCCTGGCTGCGGCCACCCTTTGGTTGGTCCAGATCTCCCCACCGGCCGCCGACTGGGGCAACCAGGAGGCCTTCGAAGCCGTCCTCGGATTCGTCCCGCGGATCGTGCTCGCGAGCATCTGTGGCTATCTTGTGGGTCAGCTTTTCAACGCCTGGGTGCTCGTCAAGATCAAGCAGCGCACCGGCGAGCGATCCTTGTGGGTGCGACTGATCGGTTCGACCGCTGTCGGCGAGCTCGCCGACACCATCGTCTTCTGCACGGTCGCCTTCTTCGGGGTCTTGACCGGCGTGGACTTCCTCATCTACGTGATCGCGGGATACGTCTACAAGACCCTCATCGAAGTCGTGCTGCTACCGGTGTCCTACGCGATCATTCGCTTCGTGAAGCGGCACGAGCCGTCCTACGACCTGGCCACCGACCCGGCGTAGTAGCGCCCGAGGAATTCTGACCGAAATGCGCTGAAATCGCCGACCTCGATCGATTCACGCATGCGATCAACGAGCCGCACGACGAATCGGATGTTGTGGATAGTGGCGAGGGTGGCGCCGACCATCTCCTTTGCCTTGAAGGCGTGGTGAAGGTACGCACGGGTGAAGTTGCCGCAGGTGTAGCAGTCGCAGACCTCGTCGATCGGGACGAATGCCCGGCGATTGGTGCTGGTGACCAGATTGAAGCGACCGCTGGGGGAGTAGACCGCGCTGTTGCGCGCCTCTCTCGAAGGTGAGACGCAGTCGAAGGTGTCGGCACCTGCGGCCACTCCGGCGAAGAGGTCACCGGGCTCGCCAATACCCAGCAGGTGGCGCGGCCGGTCGTCGGGGAGCTCAGCGGTGACCCAGCCGACTATGAGCGGCAGGTTCACCTTCTCGATCGCACCGCCGATGCCGAAACCGACGAAGTCCATCGCCCCCAGGTCCCGGGCCGCCCTACGGCGAAGGTCCTCGTACTGCGCCCCCTGGATGACGCCGAAGAGCGCCTGGTAGGGCCGCCGCGGGTGCTCCTCGCGCAGGCGGGCGTGCTCGACGAGACAGCGCTTTGCCCACAGTCGCGTGCGTTCCAGCGAGGCCTCCTGGTAGTCGCGCGTGTTGTTCAGTGTCGTCAACTCATCGAAGGCAAAGGCAATATCGGCCCCGATGGCCGCCTGCACGCGCATCGATATCTCCGGAGTGAACCGGTGCTCCGAACCGTCGAGGTGCGAGCGAAAGGTCACGCCATCGTCATCGACGACCGCCAGTCGCTCCTTGCCGGGCGCGATGACATGGTCATCGCGACGACCGGCATCCATGGCGAGTACCTTCTTGAAGCCGGCGCCGAGGCTGAGGACCTGGAAGCCGCCGCTGTCGGTGAACGTCGGCCCCGGCCAGTTCATGAAGGCCCCGAGCCCACCCGCCTCCGCCACGATGTCGGCTCCGGGCTGGAGGTAGAGGTGGTAGGCGTTGGCCAGCACGGCCTGCGCACCGATATCTAGAAGCGACTCGGGCAGCATCGTCTTGACCGTTGCCTTCGTGCCCACGGGGATGAAGGCGGGGGTGCGAATCTGGCCGTGCGGCGTGGAGATGACACCGGTTCGCCCCGCCCCGTCGGGCATGCGCGTGCCGAGGGCAAACGAGAATTCCGGGGTGGACACCCCGGTATCCCATCACAGTCGGGATGCCGGGATGCGACTAGCGCGTGCATCGAATGCTGAAGTGGAGGTAGGCGATCCCCGGTGTAGTAGCGGCGGTCCTCGCGGAATTGGGGCTTTATCTGCACGCCCGCGGCACACGAGTCGTTGCTGACGACGAGATAGGGCAGATTGGTTGCTTCCCAAACACGCTCTTGGCGAATGTGCGTCGATGCGCCGAACCCTCGTCACGCCTGCGCCACTGCCAGGTCATTCCAGGAAGCGCCTTCACCGATCGCGATGGTCCGGCAGGGGTCGCCGCACTAGGGTCTGAGCGTGCGTGAGGTCATCGACGGCGTCGAGGTTGAGCACCGCGATCTCCTGACCAACGGCATTCGCCTGCACTGCGTGATCGCCGGGCCTGGTGACGGCCCGCTCGTGGTCGCCCTCCACGGTTTCCCGGAGTTCTGGCGTGGGATGTCGGGCGTGGTGGTGGCGCTGGCCCGCGCCGGCTACCGCGTGGTTGCCCCTGACCAGCGCGGCTACAACCTCAGCGAGAAGCCGCGGGGGATCGACGCCTACCGCATAGAGGAACTCGCGGCCGATGTCGTCGGGCTCATCGACGCCTTCGGTCGAGATAGGGCTGACATCGTCGGTCACGACTGGGGAGCCGCAGTCGCCTGGTGGACGGCCCTGACGCACGCCGACCGGGTGCGCCGCATGGTGGTCATCAACGTGCCGCATCCGAGCGTGTTCGCCAAGGAGGTGCGCACCAATCGGCGCCAGACCCGCAAGAGCTGGTACATCTTCGCGATCCAGCCAGCGGCAGTCGCCGAACGCGTGGCCTTCTCGCGGCGAACGCGCCCACGATTCGCTCGACTCATTGCCGGGACCGCCAACCCGGGCTCATTCGACGAGCCCTACCTCGCCCAGCTCCAGCAGGCATGGGCGCAGCCGGGAGCGGCGACAGGCATGCTCAACTGGTATCGCGCGTCAGTGCGCCGACGACCTGGCCGTCTGGCCGACAAGCGGGTGCACGTGCCCACCATGATCATCTGGGGGCGCAATGACATGGCCCTCAGCGACACGATGGTGCAGCCGAGCGCTGACCTGTGCGACGACGTACGCGTCGAGTGGTTCGACAACGCCACGCACTGGGTGCTGCACGACGAGCCGGAGCGCACGAGCGCCCTCATCGTCGACTTCATGTCGTCCTAGCACGCAGCAGCAGCCAACCGCTCGAGGAAGTCCAGGACGACGGGGTCGACGGCTCCCGGCACGAGGCGCTCCTCGAGGTTCTCGATGCCGGCGGCTCGCTCGAGCGCCTTCTCGAGGTCGGGGTCGTCGTAGCCGAGCGTGTCGAGGGCGCGGCGCAGTCGGGCCGCGGTCTCTCCCTCCAGGGGCAGGGTCGACTCCGGGGATCCGAAGAGCAGCGAGTGGATCTCCATTAGCCGGCCGAGTTCGACGACGGGATCGGGATGGTCGTCGACGCGCAGGTCGATGGCGATGTCGCTGCCGCCCCCGTAGCCGGCTCCGACTCCGCCGACGAGGAGCGCGGCGCTCTGCCGACCTCGGGAGTCGCCTCCGGCACGGTCCCCTGCGAGCAGGGCGGCGTGGAGTCGTGTCTCGAAGGCGTCGGCGGGATGGGCGAGATAGGCGTCACGCATGGCCGCGACCACGTGCGGGCCGGTGAGGATGTTGCCCTGAATGGCGTAGCCCGGGCCGGTGATTCCGCCCGCCCAGTCGAGGCACTCGTCGCCGGTGAAGGTGGCCGCGCTGCCCGCCGCGTCGACGATCCCGGCCTGACGCTGATCCCGGCCCTCGTCGGCAGCGACGAGAACGTCAAGAGACGCCTGCGCATCGTGGCCACTCCCCAGCAGGGCGAAGCCGTCCGGCAGGTAGCGCATGTTGGCGAAGGACTGGGTGGCGATGGCGCCGAGGGGTGCGCGAACGCCGGGCACCACGGCTCCGGCGGCGAGGAATTTGCTCGCGACGGCCACTCCCCAGCGGGTGCCGTCATCGCTGCGAGCCACGATCGAGAACGTCATGGCCCGACGGTAGCGGGAGGTCAGGCGTGGCTGTGCTCAATGGCGTCCCGAACCTGGTCACGCAGGGCGATGAACTCCGGCTGGGAGCGCAGTTCGGCGACGGGCACGCCCTCGGGGGTCACGTTGGACTCGACGTCGAGGACGATCTCGCCGGGCCGGGGGCTCACGAACCGGCACCTGCTGGAGGTGGTCGAGTCGATCGAGGCCGATCCGTCGGTGCACCTGGCCGGGCTCGGCATCGGGCACGACATGAGTTCGTACCTGCGCCGCTCGCGGGTCGTGGACCCCGACCGGATCCTGGACCGCGAGACGGCCCGCGCCATCCTGGGATTCCTGGCGCAGCCGTGACCGACGCGATTTCGGGAATCCGGGACGCGGTTGGCCCATTATCGGAAGCCCTCTACAGTTATCCCGTAGCCGTCCCCGAAAGCGAGTTGCCATGACCATCACCGCCAATCCCGACGAGGGCAAGCGCGTCTACGACCTGGACCGCGAGTACGTCTTCCACTCGTGGAGTGCACAGGGCAAGCTCAATCCGCTCTGCATAGCCGGCGCTGAGGGGTCCTACATCTGGGACTACGACGGCAACCGCATGCTCGACTTCTCGTGCCAGTTGGTCTACACCAACCTCGGCCACCAGCACCCCAAGCTCGTCGCCCGCATCCAGGAGCAGGTGGGCAAGCTGGCGACCATCGCCCCGCAGCACGCGGTCGACGTGCGCGGCGAGGCCGCCAAGAAGATCGTCGAGGTGGCCGGGCCCAACATGAAGCAGGTCTTCTTCACCAACGGCGGTGCCGATGGCATCGAAAACGCGATCCGCATGGCGCGCCTGCACACGGGTCGCACCAAGGTCCTGACGACCTACCGGTCGTACCACGGCAACACCACGACCGCGATCACGGCCACGGGCGATCAGCGCCGCTGGCCCAACGAATATGGCATCCACCACGTTCACTTCTTCGGCCCCTACCTCTACCGCTCGGTGTTCGGCTCCATGACCGAGGAGGAGGAGTGCCAGCGCGCGCTCGCGCATCTCGAGGAGGTCCTCACCTTCGAGGGTCCGCAGACGATCGCGGCGATCACGCTCGAGTCGGTGCCCGGCACCGCCGGCATCTTCCCGCCGCCGCCCGGCTACCTCGAGGGCGTTCGGGCCCTGTGCGACAAGCACGGGATCATGTACATCGCCGACGAGGTGATGGCCGGCTTCGGTCGCACGGGCAAGTGGTTCGCCTTCCAGAACTACGACGTGCAGCCCGACCTCATCGTCTTCGCCAAGGGCGTCAACTCCGGCTACGTGCCGGTCGGCGGCGTGGTCATCTCCGAGCCCATCGTCGCGACGTTCCAGGATCGCGTCTTCCCCGGCGGCCTGACCTACTCCGGTCACCCGCTGGCCATGGCATCGATCTGCGCGGCCATCGACACCATGCACGAAGAGGGCACCATGGACAACGCCGCGGCGATCGGCCGCAACGTCCTCGGCCCCGGCCTCACTGAGCTCAAGGAGCGCCACCCGATCGTGGGCGACGTCCGCGGCATCGGCGTTTTCTGGGCCGTCGAGCTCGTGCTCAATCGCGAGACCAAGGAGCCGGTCGTTGCCTACGGCGCCCCGGTCAGCGGCGCGCTCGCCGAGGTCAACGCCGAGTGCAAGAAGCGCGGCCTCCTGCCCTTCGTCGCCGGCAACCGCGTGCACATGGTGCCGCCGTGCAACGTCAGCGAGACCGAGGCCAAGGAAGGCATCGCCCTGCTCGACGAGGCGCTGTCGACCATCGATCACTACGCCCAGGTGTAGGTAGGCGGCCTAACGGCCGGACCCGAGGCTCGACGGCCGGTCTGCTACAGGCGAGCGGGGCCGCGTGGAGCGCGGCGGTGCTGCGGGCGACGCCCCCTACGGCGTGGCCTACGTCGTCGCGCTCTGGACCCCGGCTAGCGGCGCGTCGTGACTGTCACGGTATTGCTCGCAGTCGAGCCCACCGTGAAGTAGACCGAGAGACTCACGGCCTTCCCAGTGCGATAGCGCCAGGCAAAGCCGCCCTTGTCGTCGATCTTCGGCTGACCGGTTGTGATGACCCTCCAGGGTCCCTTCTTGCCGGTGCGCACGTGCGGGACCACGGCTGTTCCTGGATCGATGGCGACACTTGAGCCCGTACACGTCACGGCAGGCTGCTTTGCGACAGTGACCTTCCTGCAAGTGATCTCCAACGCGGCGTCAACAGGAGCGTTGCCAAGGGTCAGCAGTCCGTGGGTGATCGTCGCCGCATCGTGCGAGCCTGCGGGCGAGTACCCAAACCAGACATGGAGTTCGCCTTCCACGAGTTCGATCGAGGGGTCGAACACGCCACCACTGCCATCCGCCAGGAGCGTTGTCTTACGCTGGACCCACGTCACGGCATCATCGGACGCCAAGAGCTGCAGCTGCTGATAGCCGCCGAAACTCCCCGTTGTGGAGGCCACCATGACGAAGGTGCCATCCGGGAGTTCCAGCGGCGCTGGATCGACCAGGTCTTGATTTCCGTTGAGCGGCCCAACAGGCGTGCTCCAGGTCAGGCCGTCGGCCGACGAAGCAATGAAGATTCCGTGCTTGCCTTCCACCTTGTTGAAGTAGAGGAAGTACTGACCCGTGCTTGTCTTCATGACGTGCGGCACGCCACAGCCAACATCGTCGAGAAGCACCGCCTCCTGCACCGTCCACGTGCGTAGGTCGGCTGACGTGGCGTATCGAAGGACCTTGGACTTGGGAGTGCACGGCTTGGCGGGCGCGCCACCAGACCCTGGCTTCATCTCGGCGTAGTAGAGACGGTAACTGCTCGGCCCTTCCTTCACGATCGACCAATCGATACCGGCGGGCAACACGGTCGATGTCGGAGACCAGTTGACACCGTCCTGCGACGAGTACTGAGTGGGGGGCTGCGAGGTGGTGAGCAGGTAGTACGTGCTGCTGGCCTCATCGAAGAAGACCTCCGGAGAGACCCCTGTCGGGGCGCCGGGGGGTGGTGGCACCGTGGCCACGAGTGTCGCCGCATCAATCGTCTGTTGGTTGGCCGTGAGCTGGGATGCGACAACCGGCGAGGCTCCCGTGGCCGCACCAAGAGTCACGACGGCGACGGCCAGGAGCACTCTCGTTCGGTACATGTGCAGACCGTACGGCAGAAGCGGCGGAGGTCGCCCACCAACGACCGACACAGGGCTCCTGCACCTGGACCAGCACGATCCCAACGCCATTTCCGTCTACCACCGGCATCGACCACCTCGTCGGCCTCCATGGCACGGGCCTCATCGCCCAGGGCGACAATCCGACCACCACGCATCAGCACTGCATCCGACGTCTGCCACGACCCATCGGGCAACTGAAGACCCGTCCACACCCGGGTGGTGTCGATCCGGATCGAATGGGTCACGGCAGTTTCACCGCGGCTCCGGCACGGTCCACCGCGGCCTTCTGGAAATCGTTCAGCGCCTGCTCGGGCATGGTGTCGAAACTGGCATACAACTCGTGCACCACATCAACCGGCACGCCGGACATCTCGCTCAATACGGTGACTCCGCACAGCGGCACGTAGGTCGGCGAATAGCCACCCTCGTGGGTCATCATGAGTCGGCCCGAACACACCTCATCGGCGACGTCCATCAACTGCCGGGTCAGGGCGCGATACCCCGACGCCGTCACCGACATCCTGCCCAGCGGATCGAGGCAACTCGCATCGAACCCGGAGGGCACGACGATCACATCGGGGGCGAAGGCACGCAGCGCGGGGACCACCACGGTCTCCATCGCGTACGCGTAGCCCCCGTTACCGGTGCCAGCAGGCAAAGGCACATTGATCGCATATCCGAGGCCCTCACCGTCGCCGCGTTCCTCGATCGATCCGCTATTGCGGGGGAACAGGTCGTCCTGGTGCAGGGAGATCGTGAGCACATTCGGGTCGGTATAGAACGCGGCCTGGGTGCCGTTCCCATGATGCACATCCCAGTCCACGGTGGCCACCCGCAGATCCGGGTTCGCCGCCCGCGCCTTGGCGATCGCGATCGCCGCGTTAGCGTAGATGCAGAAGCCCATCCCGGTTTCCGGGCGTGCGTGGTGGCCGGGCGGCCGCACCAGGGCGTACGCATTCGTCACATCACCCGCGAGCACGGCCTCGAGCGCGGCGATCGACCCGCCGGCGGCCAGGGCCGCGATGTCCTGCCCCTGCGGCCCGAAGGGGGATGTCCCATCACCGGCATCACCACCGCGCAGGGTCGCGCTTTCGGCCTTGATGCGCGCCAGGTGCTCGGCGGTGTGGATGCGCAGGATGTCCTCGTCGGTGGCCGGGTTGGGCACGATGCGCACCAGGTGGTCGGCGAGGCCGCTCACCTCCACCAGGGAGTGGAAGCGCTGCTTGGACTCCGGGGACTCGAGGTGGTGGTACGGCTGCATGACCAACCCGGGGGGCAACAGCCCCGCGTGCGAGCTGGTGTCATGCCACCCGTATAGCTCGTGCCAGACGTATCCGGTTGCCATCTGTCCTCCCTACGTCCAGGACTTCTCTTCCTGATCCCACGCACCACCAGGCAGTGTGCCCGGCTTGATGAACGCGTCGAGCACATTCGCCATGATGCGAGAGCAGTTGTTGTCGAAATCGAAGCATGGCAGCGCAGAGATCCACGCGATGGATCCCGTGGAGAACACCGCACCGTCGTTCACCGTGGTGAAGTACGTCATGTCCGCCCGCACCGATGGGCTCTGGGTTCCCAGGGTCCCGGGGTGGTTGAACAGGATGTCTTCGTGCACGCTCGCGTAGTTGTCCGACCACGAGGTCGATGACGCGAGCAACTTGGTGTGCGGGGGTGTACCCAACTCCAGGTCGTAGCGCTCGGTTTCCAATCCGGCCGCACCACCGAGGGCCAGACCAAAGTCACCGAACACCTCCCCCTCGACGCCGTCGAAGATCCAGGACACTGACCTGTGGTAGCTGTCGGGCATCCGGCGGTACGGGTGACATTCGTCGAAGCCCTGCGTGGTGAACCCGACACCGGTGAGCTTCTGCGGGGGCCGGGCGCGGTTGCGCCAAATCCCTCCGCGCTCGGCGGAGGTCTGATGGTAGTACTCGCCGGGTTCGGCCTGCCAGGCGCGCATGCCCGCCTCACCCTTGCGCACCTCCATCAACTCCGGCTCACCGTCGCGGTAGGAGATCACCCAGTAGAAACCGTTGCCACCGAGATACATCAACCGACCACCGCCGGCGATGTAGTCCTCAAGGTTGTTCAGGCTCTGCTCGCTCCAGTACTCCGGGTGCGATCCGGTCAACACCACCGAGTACTGACTGAGCAGGTCCATGCCCTCACGTTCGAGATCATGATCGGTCGCGACGTCGTAGGAGTACCCCTTCTTCTCCAGCCAGGCGATCAGGGACAGGTCACGCGGGAACTGCCACACCGTCCCGATCGCCGAGGAACGCCACTTGGGCCGCATATTCAGGATCGGTCGCTTCCAGGACGTGAAGCACACCCCCGCGCCGTCGGAGTGGTGGTCGTAGGTGGACCGACCGAACTTCGGATCCTGGTAGTAGTCCGCCTCGGCCTCGGTCAGCACCGCCGGGTGGGACAGGATCGCCTGACCCACCGGCACGTGATGCACGATCATCTCGTTGGCGTACGCCAGGTACGAGTTTGTCGGCATCAGGAATAGAATCGGTGCGGTGGGGGATGCCGGGCGCACAAAGAACGGGATGTGATCCTCCGCGTCCCCCGATGTCACGCGCGCCGCGTAGGCACCGCTGCGGGTTCCCGCCGGCACGTTCCAGGTGAACGTGGTCTCCCACTCGCAGTCCATCACCGCATCGTCATGGAAGGCAATACCGCCGTACTCCCCCGGGGCCACCCGCCAGTCATCGTGCTTACCGCTCCAGTTGTAGCCGGTCATCGCGCGCACCGGACGCTGGATGCCCACTCCGTCGAGCCCATTACCCGAGACATCACGAACGACATCGTCGATGCCGGATTCCCCGTAACCCGCGGTCGTGTCCCAGCGTGCAATGTCCCCGCCATCACCCGCGCCACGGGCAAGGTCCTTCAGTCCGTCCACCGACAGGGCCCGGTCGAGGACACCGGCCCGATCGATCTTGCCGTTGTAGAGGAACTCCTTGAACAACCCGCGCACAGGTGCGGAGTTCTCCGCCGCCCCCCACAGGAACGGACTGGATGCCACCGCAGGCTTCACGCGCAACTTCTGCTCGACTATCGAGTAGTGGTCGAACGGCGCCACCTTGCCCAGCCGGCCGTTGTACGGGTTGACCACGGCCTCTTGGATCAACGC
>Ga0194134_10002657_pt1 | contig 20656 bp, 19 predicted proteins | sample TA2KigOff0mmetaG_FD_148602 | JGI IMG/M metagenome (GOLD analysis project Ga0194134, IMG submission 148602) | Freshwater microbial communities from Lake Tanganyika, Tanzania - TA2015056 Kigoma Offshore 0m | ecosystem: Environmental > Aquatic > Freshwater > Lake | place: Tanzania: Lake Tanganyika... | reverse complement strand
ATTGAATTTGAATTGCAGAAAAAAAGCTAAGAATTTTAGAAAAATTTCATGCCCCTCCTTTTAAAAAATGTAACAATATCGAATGAATCAAGTTTAAAATAATTATAACATTGTCGCAATGAAAATAAAGAACATAAGAACTTTGAGTTTTTTAGTAATTGGAGCCATACTTTTAGGTTCGTGTGCAAGTAAAAGTGCTAATGAAAGATCCACAGCCACCGGTTGGGAATATAATAATCCTCAAAATGGTGGATTTGAAAAAGTTGACGCCAAAGAACAAGAAACTGGTCCAGGTTTGGTTTTAGTCGAGGGAGGAACGTTCACAATGGGTAGAACTGAACAAGACGTTATGTATGATTGGAACGCAAGACCTGCAAGATTCACAGTAGGCTCTTTCTACATGGATAGAACCGAGGTAACGAATTTGCATTGGCAAGAATACATGAATTGGATGAAAAGGGTTTATTACAAAACTTATCCTCACATTTACAAAAAATGTCTTCCAGACACATTGTCCTGGAGATCGGCATTAGGTTACAGGGATAAATTTGTTAATTATTACCTCCGTCACCCGTCTTATAGAGATTATCCTGTAGTCGGAGTTTCTTGGTTGCAAGCCAATGATTTTTGCAAATGGAGAACAGACCGTGTGAACGAAGCTATATTGGTTCGAGAGGGAATCCTAAAATGGCACTTTGCAGAGAACCCAAATAACAGAGAAGGAGACCTTGGTGCGGCAAATGATAGAAATTATGATAAAGATTTTAGATCGATGCCAGAAAATATGTTTAGCACAGAAAATTATTTGAATGGAAACTACAATATTGAGAGTGGAGAGATTGATGAGGATGGAAAATTAGTGAAGGGTGGATATACCGTATCAAAAAGCAAAAAAGTACCGCTGGACAAAACAAATAAACCCATTCCACGAGACCCATACCAATTAAGAAATTTTGATCCATTGTACGGACAAGTTGATGGTGCAAACGAATACACGAATTGCCCGGGCAAAAGACCTGTGAAAATGGAAGACGGAATACTATTGCCTGCGTACAGGTTACCTACAGAGGCTGAATGGGAGTTTGCAGCTCAGGGGCTAATAGGAAACTTAGATCCGAACTCAGAAAATATTAATGACAGACGAATTTATCCCTGGGATGGTCATTATGTTAGAGATGATAGAGAGCAATTTGCAGGAGCGATCCAAGCAAATTACACGCGAGGAAAGGGGGATTTGATGGGGGTTGCTGGTCAACAAAATGATGGCGCAGACATTACTTGCAGGGTTGATGACTTTTGGCCGAATGATTATGGATTATATCACATGGCTGGTAATGTGTCTGAGTGGGTCATGGACGTTTACAGACCTCTCTCAAGTGAAGATATGGACGAATTTATGCCATTTAGAGGGAATGTATATACCACGCAGTTACTTGTGCCGAACGGAATTTATGACAAGCCCGTTAAATCAAATGAGAATATTTACGACGTTTATGGAATGAAAGAGTATGTTAATGAATTTGCTCGCATAAAATATACGACCCATGCTGCACTCAACTATCAACAGGATACAAATACAACTTACGGATCGAATATAGCAAAACAAAGTCCAAATGGAAAACCAATTCCTTCAAACAGTATTATTAATAACAATCATATGAATTCAAAAATTAACTCAAGGCAGGATACGTTAAAATATAGATTCAATTCACCTTCAGCTAATTTTATTTCAAACAATAAGTTATTTACGAATCAGGAAAAACTTCAGTTTGAATTTTTGGATACTTTAAATATACTATTAGACACAGCCATTACTTTACAAAACCAAGGAAGAAGTATTGCCGCCTCTGCCTACATTGAGCGAGTACTTTTCAACATGGCCCTCTCAGATATCTTCAAAGAGGGTAAGCAATCTGTGGATTTAAAAATGGATATTATTAAACCTTCATTTGATCTTAATAACGATCCATCATATCTCGGTATTTCTATTGATGGTGGTAGTCAGGGAGTAGCAATGTTTAGTAAAGAATACTTAGAGTTTAAATTTAAGTCCTATTTCATGGATCCGACAATTACCACATGGATAATGACCCTAAGAAATGGTCTGACAGAATTTATCACTACAACCAAGGGAAGCCAACGTTGGAGAAATGTGACAGCTGAGGAAAATGCAGGAAGATTAAACTATAGAAAAGATGATTACAGGGATTACATGGATGGCGATTTAGAGTCTTCAATTTACTACAATAATCAACAGCGTAAAAAAGAAATTAATGAGGGTAAGCGGGATGTGAAACAAGTGATGTACCAAAGTGAGCATGAAAATAAAGATTTTGACTACAAAAATATCAACAGCGGTGTTGCCGGTTGGCCAACGACACTCATCTCTGATAAGTCGAGGGTATACAAGGGCGGTTCATGGGCAGACAAAGTATACTGGCTCTCATCCGGTAACAGAAGATTTCTCGACGAAGACAAAAGCTCAGCCATGATTGGATTTAGGTGCGCCATGGATAGAGTTGGAAGCACTCGATCAAATAAATATAATAAATAAATACGGAAACAAATCGAAAGCCTGGAATTCCAGGCTTTTTTATTGCCTCTTTGTTGAATGGAAGAGTTGTTTGATTTATTTTACGAAACATCTGGGGTTTGTACCGACACGAGAAACATACTCGACAACTCTTTATTTATAGCATTAAAAGGAAGTAATTTCAATGCAAACGAGTTTGCGTCTGAGGCCATTAAAAAAGGGTCAAAATATGCTATCGTTGATGAAGAAAAATATGCAGACAATAAATGCATTTTCCTGGTTAGTGACAGTTTATTGTATCTTCAAAATTTAGCAAAGTTTCATCGATCAAAATTCAACATTCCTGTCATTGGAATCACTGGGAGTAATGGAAAAACAAGTACGAAAGAACTCATTAATGTTGTTCTCCTTCAAAAATATGAAGTGCTTTGCACAAAAGGTAATTTAAATAATCATATTGGCGTACCTCTTACACTTTTGCAGTTAAATGATACGCACGAGATAGCCATTATTGAAATGGGTGCAAATAAACCATTTGATATAGAGGAACTTTGCGCAATTGCAAATCCAACCTTGGGTATTGTGACAAATATTGGCAAGGCGCATTTGGAGGGTTTTGGTTCCTTTGAAGGAGTTTTAAAAACAAAAACTGAATTGTATCATGCTGTCATCAAAGAAAAAGGTAAAATTGTCGTAAATTCAGATGATGCCATATTGATAAATGCCCTACAAAATAACGCAACTACTATTTCATATGGAGAAAAAGGAGAAATAAGTGGTGCCTTAGAGGAACTGAATCCTTTCATTAAACTCAATTGGAAATACAAAACATATAGCAGTTTGAGTATTCAAACAAAAATGTTGGGCAAGTATAATTTCTATAATTTTTTGGCTGCAATTTCCTTTGGAATATTGTTCGAAATTGATCCAATGAAAATAAATAGTGCGATTGCCAATTATGAACCCAAAAATAATCGGTCCGAAATTCAAAAAACATTAAATAATACTTTAATTATAGATTGCTACAATGCAAACCCCTCAAGTATGAGGTCTGCACTTGAAAGTTTTTCGCTGATTGAGCACAAAAATAAGCTTGTAATATTGGCGGATATGAAGGAACTTGGTGATTGTTCAGAATTGGAACATAAGGAAATTATTTCGATTTGCAGAGAGCACCATTTAACATTTTTAACGTTTGGCGATCAGTTCTTTCATGTAAATGAGAGGGGGTTCACGAATAAAGAAAAATTAATGACCCACCTTAAACGGCTGAATTTAAAAGAGCATCTTATTTTACTGAAAGGATCAAGATCAATGCAATTAGAGGAATTAATTAAATTTCTTTAATCCAACGCGCCATACATCATCAAAAATGACTTCAAAAACGGATCCAAATCACCATCCATAACAGCATCGACATTTGCTGTTTCCGTTCCTGTTCGAACATCTTTAACTAATTTGTAGGGATGCATCACATAATTTCGAATTTGTGATCCCCATTCAATTTTTTTCTTACCCGCTTCAATTTCACTGCGTTTTTCCATTCTTTCTCTTAATTGAAGCTCGTATAACTGTGAACGCAGTAACTGCATAGCTTTTTCCTTGTTGGCAAGCTGAGAACGCGACTCTGAATTCTCCACTATAATTCCCGATGGTGCATGCCGCAAACGTACTGCAGTTTCTACTTTGTTCACATTCTGACCACCTGCCCCGCCAGAACGAAAGGTTTCCCAAGTTATATCTGCAGGATTGATATTAATTTCAATATGATCATCGACTAATGGATAAACATAAACGGAAACAAACGAGGTATGGCGTTTTGCATTGGAATCAAAGGGAGAAATTCTCACCAACCTATGTACACCGTTTTCTCCCTTCAAATATCCAAAGGCGAATTCTCCTTCAAATTCAAGTGATACTGTTTTTACTCCGGCAACATCTCCTTCTTGGAAATTCAATTGGGTAATTTTAAAACCTTTTTTCTGAGCCCACATGGTATACATGCGCATGAGCATAGCTGCCCAATCGCAACTTTCTGTTCCACCTGCACCTGCGGTAATTTGAATAACTGCACTTAACGAATCCTCTTCGCTTGAAAGCATGTTTTTTAGCTCTAGCTCTTCGATTTCATCTACTGTTTTTCTATACTGGGTGAGTAGCTCAGACTCATCACTGACTCCCTCACGCACTAACTCCTGTAACACTTCTAAATCATCCACTGCTGATTTTTGACTATCAAAATTTTCAACCCAATATTTCAATCCTCGAATTACTTTGACCTGCTTTTCTGCTTTTTTCGTATCATTCCAAAAGGAGGGATCTTGAGATTTCAATTCCTCCTCTTTTAATTGCATTCTTTTTTCATCGATTTTTAGAAAATTCTTTATTTTATCGATTCTTGAGAGTAATTCCTTAAATTGGTCACTTGTCATTTTACAAAAATAAAGAAAAAACAAATTTTGTAATTGTTAGAATGCAACGCTTTCATTACATTTGTGTTGAACAAGACGATTTTATGAAAATTCCAAGTAACTTGAAGTACACCAAAGACCACGAATGGGTGTCGGTGGATGGAGAAATTGCAATCGTAGGTATAACTGATTTTGCTCAAAGTGAGTTGGGTGATATTGTATATATTGAAATCGAGACAATTGGTGAAAAAGTAGGTCAAGAACAAGTATTTGGCTCCATTGAAGCAGTCAAGACCGTTTCTGATTTATTTATGCCGCTATCTGGAGAAATTTTAGAATTTAATGAAAAGCTTGAATCAAATCCGGAGTTGGTCAATAGCGACCCATATGGTGAAGGGTGGATGGTAAAAGTAAAAATTTCAGACAGTAAAGAAATTGAAGAGTTAATGTCTGCGGAAGATTACGGAAAACTGGTTCACTGAGTGGCATAAAAATTGATCCGAGTAAAGTATTTTTAAAAAGACTATGGAAATAAAGAAAAATAAAACCGCAGATACCAATCGAGTTCGTTCTAACTTTTTTATGATCGGATTTTGTTACACAAGTGGATTGGTTCTTGCTGCATTCAGCTATCAAAGCGCCGTAGATGACGATAGTTCAAAAGATAAAGATAATAAAAAATCTAAGACGGGTATTCAACAAGAGGACAACAATGAACCGCCACCTCCGCCACCACCAAAAATCCAAGAACCTCAACCTGAATTGGTATTAGATTTAACTCAAGAAATTATAACGATCGAAAATAAAAATGTGGAGGACGAAGTAGCCGTAACAAAAGATTTATTTACGGAAGTAGAGGAGGCGATTGTTGTAATAGAGGAGCCAGTTGTGGATTTCCCAGATGTCGAGGCAGAATTTAAGGGTGGAGAAGCTGCCATGCAACGTTGGATGCAAGAAAACCTAGTCTATCCAGAAATATCGATGGAAATGGGTGAACAAGGTAAAGTGTATCTTAAATTTGTTGTGGAAAAAGATGGTAAAATCTCAAGTGTTGACGTGATTAAAGGAATTTCGAGAGATTTGGACAACGAAGCAAAAAGGTTGGTAAGAGCCATGCCACCCTGGAAAGCTGGGGAAACAAAAGGAAATAAAGTTCGTTCATCTTTTACCATGCCAATCAATTTTGAATTGAACTAGAGTACTTTGTTCCTATGACTAAATGACTGAAACAATGGTCTTTTTTCTTGTATGCAAAAAACATTACAAACCCCAACAAGAAGGACATTTTTGTTTCTCGAGTGTGTTTTCTAAATGATCCTCCAACTGATAAAAGAAATTAAATCCAGTACGAGCCTCTAACTCATGAATACTGCAAACAAATTTTTTTAATGGCTCTGTTGATCCTTCATTTGGAATGATAAATGCTATGGCTTTTGACTCTTTGTGTTTATAATCAATTAAGGCCTTAAAATAATAGTTAGGAATACTCACCTCATTTTTCCCAATAGTCTTGAGCCCATTCTCCAAAATTGGGCCCGTCACAACAAGAACCGAATCATAACTAATTGCCCAATCTCTAACTTTTTCCTCTAACTTTTTCCATACTCCACGGTTAAATGCAGGAACTTGTGGGCTCATATTACTAAAAAAAAATGATTCCTCCATTACTTTTTGAGACCACTTCATATCGGCAGCAGGAGCTAAATGTCCGCGATCATAACCACTTTTGTTATAGTCAGCATTTGAAGCAGAACCCGTTGGAATGTTTGGGTCCTCTATAAATCGGTCTACTCTTTTTACAGTTCCTTGTGTTTCCTTTTTCGTTAATATATAGGCTACCCAAGATGCTTGCTCGTGTTTTTCGTTATAAACTAATGAATATCCAGAATGCTTGATTACAATTTCGTTATCTCTTAACTCAGGAAACTCAGGGTGCTGGCAACGAGCAGGTAAATTCTGCTGCGCATGGATTTGACTTATTAAAAAAACTACAATTAAATTGAAAAAAAACTGCCTAATTGAGTTCATCTAAACGCATTTAATTTTTCTTTATCCAGCTATGCATCAATTTTAGCGTATTTCGCGTTCTTTTCGATAAACTCTCTTCTCGGTGGCACGTCATCACCCATTAGCATGGAGAAAATTTGATCGCATTCTGCTGCGTTTTCAATGGTAACTTGACGCAAGGTTCTACTTTCGGGATTCATGGTTGTTTCCCATAATTGCTCCGCATTCATTTCCCCAAGCCCCTTGTAACGTTGTACATTGACCGAAGACTCACTTCCTGCTCCTTTCATATCATTGATAAGCCTGTCTCGCTGATCTTCGTTCCAAGCATACTCGGCTTTGGCTCCCTTTTTAACTTGGTAAAGTGGAGGAGTCGCAATGTAGATATATCCATTTTCAATGAGTTCTTTCATATACCTAAAGAAGAAGGTTAAGATCAAGGTTTCGATATGGGATCCATCGACATCGGCGTCGCACATGATAATAATTTTATGATAACGTAACTTTTCTAAGTTGAGTGCCTTTGAGTCTTCTTCCGTTCCTATCCTGACCCCAAGAGCTGTGTAAATATTCTTTATTTCTTCATTCTCAAATATTTTATGTTGCATCGCTTTTTCAACATTTAAAATCTTACCTCGAAGTGGCATTATTGCTTGAAAGTGTCTGTCTCTTCCCTGCTTTGCTGTCCCCCCCGCAGAATCCCCCTCAACGAAATAAATCTCACATGCTGCAGGATCTTTCTCCGAGCAATCCGCCAACTTCCCCGGTAAACCACCACCTGCCAGAATATTTTTTCGCTGCACCATTTCTCTGGCTTTTCGGGCAGCATGGCGCGCGCGCGCTGCAAGGATAACTTTCTCGACAATCAACCTAGCTTCTGTTGGGTGCTCTTCCAAGTAAGCAGAGAGCATTTCAGAAACTGCCTGACTCACAGGAGCTGTAACCTCTCTATTTCCAAGTTTTGTCTTGGTTTGTCCTTCAAATTGAGGTTCAGCAACTTTCACCGATACAACAGCAGTCAATCCTTCACGAAAATCATCTCCATCTATTTCAATTTTCTCTTTTGCTAACATCCCTGAGTCAGTGGCGTATTTTTTTAGCGTATTTGTTAATCCTCTTCTAAACCCTGAGAGGTGTGTTCCACCTTCATGCGTGTTAATATTATTAACATAAGCTTGAATATTTTCAGTGTATGAGGTATTATATGTCATGGAAACTTCAACGGGAATTCCTTCACGTTCACCCTCAAAATAAATAACATCTTGAATGAGTGCCTCTCTATTTCGATCTAAAAACTGGGCAAATTCTCTTAACCCACCCTCTGAAAAATAACGTGTAGTCGGATGGTTTCCTTCATCATCACTGACACGCTTATCTTTAAGTGTAATTGTGATTCCTTTATTCAAAAATGCTAATTCACGCATTCTTGCTGCTAAGGTGTCAAAATTGTATTCTGTCGACTCGAAAATACCAGCATCTGGTTTGAAAGTAACTTCAGTTCCTGTCTCATTAGATTCGCCAATTACTTTTACATCGTACAATGGTTTACCGATACTATACTCTTGCTGAAAGACTTTCCCTTCTCGTTTAACAGTGGCTACCAAATGTTGGGAAAGCGCATTCACACAGGAAACACCCACGCCATGCAATCCCCCTGAAACTTTGTAGGTGTCTTTATCGAATTTTCCTCCGGCATGTAACACAGTCATAACAACCTCTAATGCTGATTTTTTCTCTTTTGAATGCATTGCCGTAGGAATACCTCGCCCATTGTCAGTCACGGTTATCGAATTGTCAACGTTTATAATCACATGAATAGCGTCACAATAGCCTGCCAATGCCTCATCAATCGAATTATCAACTACCTCGTAGACCAAATGGTGTAGGCCTTTTAAGCCTATATCTCCAATATACATAGCAGGCCTTTTTCTTACCGCCTCTAAACCTTCTAATACCTGAATATTATCCGCTGAATAATTATCTCTTCTATCTTCTGCTGACATAAATTTTTAGCTTTTATTATTATTATCTTAAGCATAACAAATATAAAAAAAGCCCCTCATTTTTGAGGGGCTAAAACAGGACTGAAACCCTTTACTTTTCAACAAAATATTAACTTTTCAACTACTTCTCAATCCACTCTATAATTGATGCATCATCGGGTTGTGTTCTTGGCGATATGACCTTGATTAAATGACCTTGTTCATCAATCAAGTATTTCTGAAAATTCCATTGCACGTCGTTGTCCTCTAAACCATTTTTGGCTTTTGTAGTCAGAAACTGATATACGGGATGAATATCTTTACCTTTAACTGAAATTTTGGACATCATTGGAAAAGTGACACCGTAATTTTTCTGACAAAAATTTGATATTTGTTCATTTGAGCCTGGTTCTTGACCCATAAAATTATTTGCAGGAAATCCAATAATGATGAACTTTTCGTTTTTATACTTTTGAAATAGCGCTTCTAATTTCTCATACTGGGGAGTTAATCCACATTTCGAAGCGGTATTAACAATCATAATTTTCTTTCCCTTCAAGGAAGAAAAGTCAAAATTATTGCCATCAATATCTTTGACAATAAATTGATGTATGGATTCTTTTAACGTATTTACTGGATTGGTTTTTGTGAACATTAGGCCGGATAAAAGTGTAATAATAATGAATTTCATAGTTAATTTTTATTTAAAACAAATGGTTGAATAAATAGTTCTAAGCGTTTTAGCGGAACATTTTTTGATAAATTTCGAATAACGATACATGCGGGTTAGTATTACTTGTGTATTCCTTTTAGCAACTCTACTTTGGTTGAATTTGGCCAGTGCTCAAAAATTCTCTGGAACTTGGCAAGGAGTTTTTGAGGAGGATACTTCCGTAATCAAAAAACAGCTTCATGCAATTTACTTTAATTTTAAAGTAATCAGTGGTTTGGTAGATGCTAGGTGTAAAATTGAACCCTATCAAGAAGAACATTATGGTACCTACACCTTGAGTGGAAATGTTGATGTGCATAAAATGAATTTAAATTTTTCCAAAAAAATTAAGGAACAAGGTATCAACCAAGGAGAATTCTCCTTTCGTATGAATTATTCACCGAGTGATGGGTATCTTCGCGGTCAATTATATCGTAAAGGACAGTCTGTCTCAACTTCTCGGGTTGTACTATACAAACATGAAATGGAATGGAAAGATACGCACCAAAAAAGTTCACACGCGTGGTTAAAGCGCCTAGAGTTAGATCTTTTAAATGGTGTTTCTTCACCCGCAATGAGAAAAGAGGAATTAAGCGCATTTAAGTTTCAACCCGTTTATTTTGACTATGATAAATTCGCAATAAAAGATGAATTCAAGGGTTATCTATCAGAGATCGTAAAAATGCTTAATAGTCATTCCGACTTGCGACTAAGAATTACTGGTCATACAGATGGTGATGGTTCGAATTCCTATAATTTAAGGCTTTCAAAAAACCGTGCCTTATCACTTATTAAACTTTTCACTTTTTATGGTATTGAAAAATCACGAATTGTAATTGACTTCAAGGGAGAAAAATACCCAGTAGATAGGAACGATACAGAGGAGGGTAAGAAACGGAATCGACGTGTAGATTTTGAATTTTTTTAATCCAATTCTTTTATTTTTTGCTCTAAGAGTTTTATTTTGGTGAGTGCATCATTTTCTTTTTTTCTCTCCATCTGAATCACTTTCTCTGGAGCACTCGATATAAACTTTTCATTGGTTAATTTAAACTGCACACTTTTCAAAAATCCTTTTGTATAAGTCAGCTCCTCTTCCATTTTTTTTCGCTCGGACTGTACATCAATGGTTTCGCCAAAAGGAATATAATACTCATTTCCTCTCAAAAGGAAAGAATTAGCCTGTTGCGGTTTTTCAGAAATATACTCTAAAGACGAAAGGTTACCCATTTTTAAAATCACAGAATCGAAGCATTCTGAACAATGGTTATTTCTTTTAATTTTCATATCCAAACGAACTTTTGTGGCTATATTTCCTGACTTTCGGATGTTGCGAATATTTGTAATAATCTCCTGTGCTGTTTCAAATAGCTCTAAATATTCTGCATTAATGACTTGTATTTTTGGCCAATCAGAAATAATTATATCGTCACCTTCCTGTCTTTGCCGTATCAAGTGCCAAAGTTCTTCCGCAAGGAAAGGCGTGAATGGTTGCATAACTTGAAGTAAGTTTTCAAAAAAAGAAATTGCTTGTTTTTTGGTTGATCTGTCCATAGGCTGTTCGTAGCCTGGTTTTATCATTTCAAGGTACCAAGAACAAAAATCATCCCAAACCAATTTATAGGTCAGCATCAACGCCTCACTGATTCTAAACTTATCGAATGCCTCATTTATTTCTCCCAAAACTTTGTTGAACCTCGCACGAAACCACGTTGCAGCAATCGCTGAAGATTCAGGCTGATCGAAGTCTTTTTCCTCCCAAGAAGCCAATAATCGATAGGCATTCCACACCTTGTTTGTAAAGTTTCTGCCCTGTTCGCATTGCCCGCTATCGAAAGGTAAATCATTTCCGGCAGGAGAAGAAATCAATATTCCAACCCTCACACCATCGGCACCATATTGCTCAATTAAATCAATAGGATCTGGAGAATTGCCTAATGATTTTGACATTTTGCGTCCCAATTTATCTCTCACTATTCCTGTGTAATAGACATTTCTAAATGGTAGATTTCCTAGGTATTCATATCCGGCTATGATCATTCGTGCGACCCAAAAAAACATGATTTCCGGGGCTGTAACTAAATCATTAGTTGGAAAATAATATTTTATATCCTCGTTGTTAGGATTGGTTAACCCTTTAAAGACAGAAATTGGCCATAGCCAACTGGAAAACCAAGTGTCCAATACATCTTCATCCTGACGAAGCGTAATGTCAGCTAATTCGGGGGCTGTTTTGGCCTGAACTAGGGTTTTAGCCTCCTCTTCCGTTCTTGCTACGACAAAATCGTTGATTCCGTTTCCGTAATACCAAGCAGGGATTCTGTGACCCCACCACAACTGTCTCGAAATACACCAATCTTTCACATTTTCCATCCAATAACGATAGGTATTTTTAAATTTGTCAGGATAAAATTTAATGTTGCCGTTAATTACATTATCCAGTGCAGGTTTTGAAATTTCTTTCATAGCAACAAACCATTGCAACGAGAGTTTTGGTTCAATCACAGCATTTGTGCGTTCAGAAAATCCAACTTTGTTCAAGTGGTCTTCTGTTTTTACCAAATATCCTTTCTCTTCTAACTCTTTCTCCATCAACTTTCTCACTTCAAAACGATCCTTTCCCTCAAAATGAGCCCCGTGAGCATTTAAGGTTCCGTTTTCATTGAATACATCAATGGTTTCTAAATTGAATTTTTTACCGATTTCATAATCGTTAATATCGTGTGCAGGCGTAATTTTCAAACACCCTGTTCCAAAGGTTGGATCGACGTATTCGTCTGCAACAACTTTAACTTCACGATTTGCAATAGGAACTATAACTGATTTTCCAATGAGGTGTTTATACCGGTCGTCCTTGGGATTGACACACACGGCAGTATCACCGAGTATTGTTTCTGGACGTGTCGTAGCGATAGTGATCCATTCGTCTGCAGCGTCTACCACTTTATATCGAACAAAAAATAAACGTGAATTCACTTCCTTGTAGATAACCTCTTCGTCGGAAACAGCTGTTAATGCCTCGGGATCCCAATTCACCATTCGTACTCCCCTGTATATTTTACCTTTTTGGTAAAGATCTATAAAAACAGAAATTACAGAATCAGAATATTCCTCATCCATTGTAAAGTGTGTTCTATTCCAATCGCATGAAGCACCGAGCTTCTTAAGTTGCTCTAATATGATTCCGCCGTGTTTATCCTTCCATTCAAAGGCGTGCTTTAAGAACTCGTCTCTAGACAAATCTACCTTAGAAATTCCTTCCAACTTAAGCTTTTGCACAACTTTGGCTTCTGTAGCTATTGACGCATGATCGGTACCAGGAACCCAACAGGCATTCTTTCCAAGCATTCGTGCTCTTCTAACCAGAACATCTTGTATGGTATTATTCAACATATGTCCCATATGAAGCACGCCCGTAACATTTGGAGGCGGAATCACAACCGTGTAGGGTTCGCGATGATCCGGAATAGAATTAAAATATCCTTTATTTATCCAATAAGGATACCATTTACTTTCTGCTTGCGCTGGTTCGTATGTTTTGGGAATTTCCATTGGCAAATATGACGTGTAAAGATAGGCATTTCCTCGCTCTAAATTGCCAAAAAAATGAAAGTAAAAAACGAAATGAAAAATCCTGAAATTACTGTCTTTGTCCTTTTAATTTACATTTGATTTTAGGAACTCCCAGTGGGGCAAGATCTGAATTAACAGTAATTGTTTTCATGATTGATACCAAGTTTACTCACATTGTTCTGATTACTACGCAGAATAACATTTTTAAACTTTATTCACTCATAAGCACATCACGAATCGACGGATAAGTGACTGAAAGAGGAACTTCCAACTTATGTGACAAAAACCACTTCACTTGCAATATCCCTTCCTCTTTTTGAGGTTTGCCTTTTAAATCGCCATGATAACTCATTTTGTACCATGTCGTTTTTTTAAGTAACGACTTTTCATGAGCAAAATAGGCGTGATAAGTTACTGAAACCTTGTGCTCTATCGAAAAAATTCCTGGAAGACCTGTTTCTTCTTTTACCTCGCGTAAAGCGGCATTTGTTTTCTTTTCCTTGCGTTCAATTTTCCCTTTTGGCAGGTCCCATTTTCCGTTTCTAAATATCCACAACACTTTATTTTGATATTTCACCAAGCCGCCTGCTGCTTTAATAGGTGTAAAAGCTTTGAAAAACTTTTTCAATGTTTTTTTCGGATTTTCACTTATAATTTGACAATTTTGCTTGGAAAGTCTGGAAATAAGTTGCTCGTAATTCACTATTGGATCAGAGTAATCGAACAAAGGTACATCTTCCAATTTAGAGGAAGTGAAAATTAGGACATTGTTATCAACGAAAACTTTATATTTTTGCGTCATGGTTGACAACAAAGATAATGCTTTAAAAATTGCTGAAGTCCTTCTTAAAATAAAAGCAGTAAAACTTCAACCCAACCAACCTTTTACCTGGGCTTCAGGCTGGAAATCTCCAATATATTGCGACAACAGAGTAACACTAAGTTATCCAAAAGAAAGAACCCACATTAGACAAGCCTTTGTTGAGGCCATTCTCAATAGATTTGGAAGACCAGATGTAATTGCTGGTGTTGCTACGGGAGGCATACCCCAAGGAGCTCTTGTGGCACAGGAACTTGGATTGCCCTTTATTTACATTAGAAGTACCTCCAAGGGACACGGTTTAGGAAACATGATAGAGGGTCACTACGAAAATGGGCAGCGCGTGGTCTTAGTTGAGGATCTCATTTCGACGGGAGGAAGTAGCTTAAAAGCAGTGGAGGTAATTCGAAATGCAAAATTGGAGGTAAAAGGTTTAGCGGCAATTTTTAGTTACGGATTTAAGGAGGCTATAGACAATTTCAAACAGGCAGAATGCCCTTTCATTACATTAACTGATTACACCATTCTGATTGAAAAAGCCCTAGGTTCGCATTACATTTCCGAAAATGACCTCACGCTTTTAGAAAACTGGCGAGAGAATCCTTCGAATTGGAAACAAGAAAAATAAATACAGGAATATGGAACTGTTAAGCAACAAGGTAACCATAAGTACTGATAAGGAAACAATTAAAAACTTTTTAATTTTACCCTCTAATTTATGGCACTTATTGCCTCAAGATAAAGTGAGTGAATTCAAGGCAGATGAAAATATTTGTTCTTTCAAAGTGCAAGGTGGAATTACGATATCTTTGGTAAATAATGGAACTACAGAAAATACTTTTTTGCTGAAATCCGGCGAAAAAACCCCTTTCCCATTTGAACTAACGATACATATGAAGGAAAATTCAGGATCAACGGAAGGATATATTGCTTTTAAGGGTGAGGTAAATATGTTTTTAAAAATGATGGTTGAAAAACCTCTGTTAGCGCTGTTTAATTACATGTCAGAAAAACTCAAAGATCAATTCGAAAAGTAATTTCCTTGATTCCATATACCTTAGTTTCTTCACCTTTCAGGAGAATTAGGGTTCCATCGCTATTAATTCCTATGATTTTACCAACAAATATTCCTTTGGCGTCTTCGAAACAGGCATTTTGATTTTTCAAAAAAAGTTTCGATTCATATTCTGTCTTTAACCAATGGAATTCGCAAAATAAGAAATAATTTAATTTATCAACCAAATTGAGTGTGAGGCTTTTCAAACAAAAAGTTGTCTTTTTTTCATTTCTCATACTGGTCACATACGGTAAGTAAAAATCGATTTGGTTCACATTTACCCCAATTCCGATGATACTCGTATTTACTATGGAGTTCAACAAATGATTTTCTAAAAGTATACCTCCAATCTTTTGGTTTTCAACGAGAATATCATTGGGCCACTTCACCTTGGCATTAATTCCGTAATCGTCTAAAAAAGATATAATGGCCAAACTTGTTCCCCAATTTAATTTTATTTGTTCACTAACCTTGAGCTGTTCAGGTTGATATACAATGCTCATTAAAATATTTTCCCCTTTGTTAGAGACCCATTCATTACCTCTTTGGCCTTTACCTTGTGTCTGATAATCTGCCAAAACTATTGCCCCATTTTGACACAAACCATCCGAAACGAGCTGAGCGGCAAAATTGTTTGTTGAATCAACTTCGCCTAAGTAAATCTTTTGGCTTCCAAAAATAACTTTCATTGGTTTATCCTCCAAAAATGTATGGGTAAAATTAAAATTAATCGCTTACTTTTGCAGGATATTAAAACCAAATGCCGAGAATAAAAAAAATATCTGATTCCGAACTATTATGTAAAGTAATTGTTGAAGGAATGCAGGAAAATAAAGCTAAAGATATAGTAGTGCTAGATTTAAGAAATTTATCAGTGGCGGTTTGTGATTTTTTTGTTATCTGCAGTGGTGAGTCAAGTACTCAAGTTGAGGGGATTTGTAATTCAATAGTACGCTTCACAAGAAAAAATTTAAAAGAAAAGCCTTGGCACACGGAAGGAAAAACAAATAGCGAATGGATTCTACTCGACTACATAAACGTTGTAGCACATATATTTTACAAAGATGTACGACAATTTTACCAAATTGAAGATTTGTGGTCAGATGCCAAAAGGGAGTTAATATCAGAAATAGTATAATATAGAAAACATGTCAAACGAGAGAAAAAAACGGCCATTCTCAATTTATTGGATTTACGCTTTTCTTGGCATAGGGCTCATCGCATTCCAATTGTATTATAATTCAAGCGGTACAATCGTAATAAAAAATAAACAATCGCTTATTACGCTTTTGGAAAAAAAAGGTATTCAGGAAATAACAATCATAAACAAAGAGAGTGCAGAATTTACACTGAACGATTCTGGAAAGGTTTATCTGAAAAATAAAGATGGTGAACTCAAAGAGATGAGTGAAGCAATACAAGAAAATCAATCTGATAAGGAAGTAACTTTTGAACTTGAGGATATTGGAAGTTATGACAATTTTGAAATTACGCTAAAAGATAATAAGTTTTCCAATTACAAAAACAAAAAAGAAACTAACTATCTGAGCGTTATTTTAAGTTATCTACTACCATTTGTAATTATTGTTGCCATTTGGATTTTTGTTATGCGTCGAATGTCAGGCGGTGGCGGTGGCGGTGGCGGTGGTGCAAGCCAAATCTTCAACATTGGAAAGTCAAGAGCTCAAGTTTATGACAAGGGAAAGTCAACCAATATAACTTTTCAAGATGTTGCAGGGCTCCAGGGAGCAAAAGAAGAAATTGAGGAAATCGTTGAATTTTTGAAGAATCCAAAAAAGTACACTGACTTAGGGGCAAAAATTCCGAAAGGGGCATTACTTGTTGGTCCTCCGGGAACTGGCAAAACACTCCTTGCAAAGGCCGTGGCAGGCGAAGCGAAAGTTCCTTTTTTCTCTTTGTCGGGTTCTGACTTTGTAGAAATGTTCGTTGGAGTTGGTGCATCGCGCGTGAGAGACCTATTCAAACAAGCGAAAGAAAAAGCTCCCTCTATTATATTTATTGACGAAATTGATGCAATAGGCCGTGCAAGAGGTAAAAATAACGGATTTAATTCTAACGATGAGCGGGAAAATACGTTGAACCAATTATTGACAGAAATGGATGGTTTTGGGACCAATTCAGGTGTGATTATTCTTGCAGCCACAAATAGAGCGGACGTATTGGATAGTGCTTTATTACGGGCAGGAAGGTTTGATCGACAAATTTATGTGGACATGCCTGACTTGAATGAGCGTAAAGAAATCTTTCAAGTACATCTTAAGCCACTCAAGTTAGAAAAAACCATCGATATAGAATTTCTTGCGAAGCAAACACCCGGATTCTCTGGTGCAGATATTGCTAATTTGTGTAATGAAGCTGCACTGATTGCAGCCAGGAGGGACAAAAAAGCAGTTGAAAAACAGGACTTTTTGGATGCGGTTGACCGAATAATTGGCGGGTTAGAAAAGAAAAATAAAATCATAACCAAGGACGAAAAACGTACAATAGCTTTCCACGAATCAGGTCACGCGACAATTTCTTGGTTACTAGAACATGCCTATCCATTGGTCAAGGTGACAATCGTTCCCAGAGGCCAATCCCTAGGTGCGGCGTGGTATCTTCCAGAGGAGAGAAGTATTACGACTACAGATCAGATTCTTGATCAAATTTGTTCAGCGTTGGGAGGTCGGGCTGCAGAGCAACTAGTTTTCGGTAAAATCAGTACTGGCGCCCTTTCCGATTTAGAGAAGGTTACAAAACAGGCATATGCCATGGTGTCAATATATGGGTTAAATGATCGTATTGGGAATATTTCATTTTACGACTCTCAGGGTAGAGATATTTTCACTAAACCATACTCTGATGATACGGCGAAAATTATTGACGAGGAGGTGAGTAAGTTAATTGAATCCCAATATAAGAGGGCAATGACTATTCTTTCGAGCAATCAGGATAAATTGGAAGTTTTAGCGGAGAGATTGCTAACAAATGAAGTTATTTTCAAGGAAGATTTGGAAGAAATTTTTGGGAAGAGACAATGGGCAAGTGCTTTGCAAGAAACGATAACGACTGATGAAAAAGTAGATCAAAGTAATACAGATGTATCCAATCAAGGTGATGACATAGTCAGAGACTCAGATTTTAATTCTTTGAACGATGAAGATACAAATGACGTTGACGAATCTCCGAAAAAAGATGCGTAATGACGCTTGTATATCAAACATACGATGTATTTGAGTTCCAACAAGTCAAGTTACTTTTAGATAGCCAGCACATTTCATTTCAGGAGAGAAATACAATGTCTTCCATGTATAACAATTTTGGAACTTACCAAATATACGTATCTTCGCAAAACGAACAGCATGCCAAAGAATTAATTGAAAATGCCTTTAAATAATCTTGCAATACGTTCTATCACTGGATTTTTCTTTGCTACTATAATCATTTCCTCGTGTTTTGCACCTATTTTTTGGCAAATATGTTTATACTGTCTCTTAATGGTTCTTGGATTAAGAGAATTTATATCTTTTTTCAAAAAGGATAGCACAATTCAAATTGACTCAGTTTCAGCATATTTTCTGCAAATTTTAATTTATACAATAATTTCGTGTACCTATTTTTTTGAAATAAACACCAATTTATTGTGGGTATTGATTCCCATAATTTTTACGGTATTGCTTAATGAACTTTGGAGGAATGTTGGCCAACCCCTTCTGAATATTTCAGCTCTCTTATTTGGCGTTGGCTATACGCTTGTTCCATTTTTATTAATTATTAGGCTTGGGAATTTATCAGAGCAACAGTTTATGAATTTTCCGCTTGTTTTGGGTATGTATTTAATGATATGGACGAATGATACTTTTGCTTATTTATCAGGAAGCTTTTTTGGAAAGCATCCTCTGTTCCCGCGAATTTCACCAAAAAAAACATGGGAAGGTACGATTGGAGGCGTCCTTATCACAATTCTTGTAAGTTTAATTTTAACGTGGTCTACAGGTGAGTTATCCATAACATTCTGGCTCGTTTCAGCATTAATTATAGCCCCAGCAGCAATCTTGGGAGATTTATTAGAGTCACTTTTCAAAAGAGGTGCCAATGTAAAAGATTCCGGTATACTTTTTCCAGGTCATGGCGGAGTATTAGACCGTTTTGACGCCGTCATATTTACCGTTCCATTTTATTATTTTTGGTCCTGGTTTTATCTTGAATATATTGTACTATGAAATTGCATAGAGAGGGATACGCAATAATAACAACGGCAGTGTTAACCTTTTTGATAATCAGTCTTCTGAATTATTATTATTTATTTTGTTATCCCATTCTATTCTCTGCAGGACAAGTTTTACTTTTCATTTTTTTATTCTTAATCATTCAATTTTTTAGAATACCACACCGAATCAATCCTTTCGGGGTAAACGATATTGTATGCCCTGCTGACGGGAAAATCGTGGTTATTGAGGAAATTATGGAAAATGAATATTTTTACGACCGACGTATTCAAGTTTCTGTTTTTATGTCGCCTTTAAATGTGCACGCGAATTATTACCCAATTAGCGGAATTGTGGATTACATCAAATACCACAAAGGACGATTTTTTGTTGCATGGCATCCTAAAAGTTCAACAGATAATGAGAGGTCAACAATTGTTATAAAAAATCAAAACGGTAATTACGTGCTATTTCGACAAATTGCTGGTGCATTGGCGAGAAGAATATGCTACTACAGTGAAAAAGGACAACAAGTAAGGCAAGGTGATGAATTTGGTTTCATAAAATTTGGCTCTCGTATTGATATTTTTCTTCCTGTCGGCACTAAAATTGATGTAAAAATTGGTGATAAAGTAAAAGCAAAACTTACTCGCTTGGGAACTTTTCAATAATTTATTATCTTTACAAAAAATAGCGTCATGAAAAAATTAATTTTGGTATTTGCAATTTCGGCATTCTCCTGTTCCTTGGTAAATACTTCTTTTGCGTCAGTAAATGAGGTAGAGTTCGTTAAGAAAGATGACGACAAGAAGAAAAAGAAGAAGAAGAAAAAAGCAGGTTGTGCTGCTGAAAGCAAATCGTGCTCATCAACACAACAAAAATCTTGCTGTTCAACGAAGAAACAGTAAATCGAATTTTGAAAAAATAAAAAAGCCCCTTGTAATTGGGGCTTTTTTATTTCAATAGTCTTCGAAGAATTTTACCAACATTAGATTTAGGTAACTCATCTCGAAAAACAACTTCGCGAGGTATCTTATATCCGGTTAATAATTTTCTACTTTCTGAAATAACTTCCTCCTCAGTCAGGCTTTGGTCTTTTTTCACAACGAAGGCTTTAACGTATTCTGTACCGTCTGGATTTTTCTCTCCACGCACACCAACTTCTAATACCTTACTATTTTCGGATATTGCTTTTTCCACTTCATTTGGATAGACATTAAATCCGGAAACTAATATCATTTCTTTCTTTCTATCGACAATTTTAAAGAATCCATCTTCCTCCATCACGCCAACGTCACCCGTAAGAAAATAATCTCCGAGCATGCACTTTGCTGTTTCATCGGGTCGATTCCA
>Ga0194134_10002652_pt1 | contig 20684 bp, 23 predicted proteins | sample TA2KigOff0mmetaG_FD_148602 | JGI IMG/M metagenome (GOLD analysis project Ga0194134, IMG submission 148602) | Freshwater microbial communities from Lake Tanganyika, Tanzania - TA2015056 Kigoma Offshore 0m | ecosystem: Environmental > Aquatic > Freshwater > Lake | place: Tanzania: Lake Tanganyika... | reverse complement strand
TTGGGGGAATTCATAAAAACTGTATGCTCAATAACAATAGCCTCAACTAAATTATAATAATCAAATAAGGCTTTTGTTTTTTTAGTAGCATCAATAACTTTAGCATAAATATCTTTGCCCTCAAACACTATCTTTCCGTGATCTGATAATTTTTTATACGAGTATATGGTAAATGCTAGACTATTTGTGCTGGCATCAATTGCACAAATAACATCGGGCTGACTACTTGTTTTTATCATTTGACATACCCCGTATCTCTCTTAAAGCCTTTTTTACATCATTTGGGTTTATATTACATTTGTTGCATAATGGCTCATCATTATATATTGATAACCTTGAACCACATTGTTTACAAAGCCTGTTTTTATTTTTTCTTTTCTGTCTTCTGGTGAGTACATATCTTCGTGCAATTTTTTCTTTAGTTGCATATTCTCTACACTTCTCAGAACAATATATTTGATAAGATATGTTTGATTCAAAAGTATGATCACACCATCTACAGTTTTTCATCTTCTAGCAACTCCAGAGGTTTAATTTTAATTACCCCTGTCTCTGCTTCAGCGCATGCTTTTTGAATTGGACAAACTTTACATGTTTTAGAATTAGATCGATATGGCTTCTGTGGAAGTTTTCTATCTTTCCAACTTTTATATACATTCTTCATCCAATCAAATGCCTGGTCTACCCACCGACGGTAATGATCGTTTACTACTACTGGCAAAGTTAATAACTCATGACTATTTTTATTTTCATAAATCATTACACCTTTGCCAATTTTCCAAACCTTCATATACATTAATAACTGCATAAGATGACTCTTTTTTGCTTTTTGTCTCATCTTTTTGCCTTCAAAATCTTCATTGGATACAGTTTTAATTTCTCCAATTACACGCTGTTCATTTATATTTAACATTACGTCGCCATAGCCATCGAATGGGGGGTCGTCTGTTTTAACCCTAAACTCCATCGCTGGATGTGTTTGTTTGTTATATTTTCTTTCTAGAGTATCAAACTCCATTGTTTCATCAAGAAGCCCAGATGATTTTATTGCTTCTTGAATTCTGTCATGTCCGTAAGTCCCATTGGTTCTATTTGCAACTCCCTTTGCATCTGAATTATCATAATGCACGGCCCCATCAAAAGCAAGGTACCAATATCTAGGACATTCTCCAGCACCATAGGTTAATGTAGACGCTGAAAAATTACTTTTTTTACTAAACTTGGGTTTTGTTTTTGTCATATAGCCAGACTGTATTTTTTCAATAAGCCCGTCAACAAAACTCACATCTTCTTGTGGCGTATTATTTTTCTTTTTATCTGAACTTTTTATCATTACTTGTTGTAGTAGATTTTTTGTCATTATATTCCTTTGTTTGAATTAATTATAGCAGATATCAGCGAGTTATGTATTTGAGAGCAGAAACTAAATTATTAATAGACTCTGCTGCAGTATAGTATAAATTCTTTTTACCTCTATTTGATTTATCTACATTTGCCATCCAGGTTGCCCTTAATGACATTTTTGATGCAATTGCCTGAAGCCTCACTATTTCTAGCGTGGCAACATTCATTGGTATGTCTGGCTTTAATATAATTTTTGCTATTGTTGTTAAAGCAACAGTAAATTCTTCATCTTGCATATATTCAGCAATTTCTACAAGACCGTCTATGTGTTCAAGAGTTGTCTTTTGTTCATCAAGCATTGTTGTTGTTTCTGTTGTCAATGTCTTGATTTTTTTTAGATTTAAGATCTTCATTTAATTTTTTTATTTTTAAATTACCTTCATGCTTTTGTTCTAAGGCTGCCATCTTATCCTGCCAATCAAGATTGTATTCAGTAAATTTACTTTTTTCTTTCCATTCTTCCATTCTAAGTCTTCTTGCTTCTTTATCACGTGCTGGTATATTTAATTCATTAAAATCTTTTTGAACTGCAAAGTGAGCCGTCCAAACTTCACAGTTATCTCCTTCTTTTAGAATAATAGGATCTCTCCAATGTATTGAGCCTGCCCCCCAGAAAAGCAGTAGATCTCCATATTCCATATCAAAACGATGTAATTCTCCATTAGTATCTATGACTATTGGCCAACTAATATTTGCATCTAATTGATAATCTATTGTAAGTTTTGTAAAATAGTTGTCTGAGTCAAAATGTGGCGGTAACTTTGGAGAAACAGCCCCCCCTGGATTATGTTTTTTGTTGTATGACAAATAACTATTGTGAGTCATCTTAACTTCTTCCCCAACAAAGTTAGAAGCAAAATCTTCTATTTTTTTTAATAATATACCTGAAATTTTTAGTTCTATTTGCTCTCTGGCAAGTTCTGGCAGGACCAATGGTGAATAGAATCCGTTTAATGGTAGACTCTTTCCGTGATCTATTAGTTCTTTTACCTCTTTTACTTCATCATCAGAAAAAAATCCCTTTATGATGTGAGGCATAACGTCATCGTATTGTCCAAATTTTTTAGGTTTAAAGGCTGCATTTATCATATATATATTATACCATCTCTCTAAAATCATTATTTATCAAAGTTTCTAGAATAGAAAATTCTAAAATTGCCAATCTTATTTTTTTATTACCCTCTCCAAGCACCACAATTAATGCTGGATCACTGTTATTTTTAATGGCATCAGTAGTTATTTTGGCCCATACATCCTGGTTTATAGTAAAAGATTTTTTGCTTTCTTTAAAGTCTACTGTAAAATTTTCCCATGTAGCGTCTCCTTTTTTAATTCCTCTTCCAGAATTTTTGTGCTGTTTAGCCCCAATTTTTTTGCTTTCGGATTTTTCGCTCATTAAATTTTATCCTTTGTTAATTCTTGAAAAAATAAATTTGTATAATACATCATGTGTCTTTCTCTTTGTCTTATTTCTTCTATTGTAATTTTTGGCTTACCCTCTAAACTAAAATGACAAAATAACATTTCTATAAAATCTCCATCATTAAATTTTTTATGTTCTCTCCAATGTATCTGATGTGTGCCAGAAAAAGTTAATGCATCATTATCACTTAGCGTAAACTTTTCTCCTTGTATAACTAATGGCCAATTTATATTAGATCTTAGTTGAACGTCTATTGTAACTTTTGACTCTAAAAAGTTATTATCATAATGTGGAGTCAGGTTAGGATTATTACCATATTTATTAGAATATCTGGCAAAAGACATAGAATCTAAAGTAACATTTTCTTCAAATACTTCTACTCCAAGATTTTGCATATGATTAAATATTTCATTTGGTAAATCTACAAACCAAACTTTTTGTGTATACATTGGAACTATCTTTGTATTTTCTTCTTGATCAATATTTATTTTATTATATATGGACATTAACTGATCATCAGAAAATATACTTTTAAGAATTATATTTTTTACTTTATTCATTACTAACTCTTTTCTTTTTATAGCCCACCTTAAACAACTCGACTTCGGATAAGTGTCTCTCAGAACACATCCAAGAAGCCATACCAGTAGATGGATAAATACGAATTGTTTTTACTTCTTTTTTACATACCTTGCAAGGAAATCTACCTTCGTAGATAGTATATTTATCCACTAATTTTATTCTTAATCATATTTTGTAGATCAAGGTCCTCTCTAACTTTATTAATAAATCCCTCTCTGCCCTGAACCTTTGAGCCGTCTGGCAAAAGATACCATGCCCCTGTACGTTCTACAACCCCCATCAATTCAGCAGTGTCGACAAGATCAGCAGTAGAATCAATCCCCAAATTGCTGCCCCTAAAATAGAAATCATATTCACCAGATTGAAATGCTGCCGAAGTTTTTGAAAACTGAAGATCCCAACGAATCTTTCTGCCAATCTTTTCTTCAATTGCTTTATCTCCAACATATATCTTACCCTTGATTGCTTGATTTTCTGACTCAGATGAAAACAGTTTTACAACTGTAGATGAGTAAAACTTAGTAGCCTGACCGCCTGTAGGCTGTTGGCTTGTGTACATTGCGTTAATATTATTTCTAGATTGACTGATTAAAAGTAGAAGAGTTGGCTTAACTTTGTTATTTGCATAGTTAAGCATCTTCCATGCATTACTAAAATCACGAGATTCTGCTCCAATTTGCTTTGTGTTTTCTAGTTGTTTTAATTCTGTAGAATCTTTTTCAAAATAAATAGCAGGTAGTAAAGAAGTTATAGAATCTATTGCAATAATATCAACACCAGCCTCTATTAAACTTACTCCTGTTTCAACCATATCATTTATAGTTCTTGCCTGCGAAACAATTAGTTTAGATATGTCAACTCCCAATTTAGCAGCCCAGTCTCTGTCATAGGACATTTCTGCATCAATCCAGGCACAGACTTTTCCCTCCGCCTGTGCATTGGCAATTGTCTGTAAACATAATGACGACTTAGCACTTGATTTACTACCCCATACTAAGACTTGCCTGCCATAAGGAAACCCTCCATTTAGTGCACGATTAAGTCCATAACTTGGCGTTGCTGCATATTCAGTCTTTGGCACCTCATCTCCTACTAAAATACTTTTACGTAGTTTAGGATTTAATTGTGCTAATACATCTTCAAGGCTAACCGACATCTATATCCTCCAATATTACGGTACCATCTTTGGTCTTACCAAATTCAAATTTATACGCATGCCCTTCTTCAATCTTCATGTAAGCCTTAGCAAATGCTGTAGGAAATACTGTTACAGAATGCAATTCTCTGGATGTATCTGCCAGAGTCAGTGATGCCATTTTCTTTCCTGCTTTCGTTACTCTTGGTTTAAATGATACCACGAACAACTCTTCATCCTTATAAGGCAACATTCTATAGTTTAGAAACTTAATTAATGCTGCATCAGAATTTTTTATTTCATCCACAGGAACTGCAGACACAATCCTATTATCACTACAAAGGACCAAATAAGAACGACCCGTCTCAATAGCGGTATTTTCATCATCAAATATACCGATAGACCCAGTCTTGTCCAAAATTTCAACTCTAGACCAACCCTTCCCTCTCTTAATTGATTTTACCATACCCATAAAAATGTAAGAACCCTTTTCTTCAAAATCTACAATTTCTTGAATTAATGCGTGATAATGTGGTGGAACTGTTTGCGTAAATTCTGGTAAACCTAAATACTCATAAAGGTTTTCACGAAGTTCGTTATCATTTCTTGGGTTATCTGGAAATGTGGCAGCACCAATTATTCTTAACGCTTCAAGTGCTCTGCTATTTACTCCATTACCTTTGGTAAATGTAAACTCTCTAACTTCCTCAAAAGACTTAAAAGGTCGTGCCGATATATATCGTTCTGCAATCTTATCAGAGATAAACTTGATCCCCGACAATCCAAACCGAATACCCTTACCCTCGATCTTAAAATCAATATCCGAATCGTTAATGTGAGGTAGTTTGATGCTAATCCCCATTCTTTTCGCTTCAATAAGATATTCAGTTCGTGCATCTTTGTCCCTTTCGTTTTTGAGCACCGAGTACATAAACTCAAGTGGATAGTAATACTTTAGCCACGCCGTCCAATACGAGAGCGTAGAATAAGCAACCGCATGACTCTTGTTGAACGAATATCCCGCATGCTCTTCAAAATCATGCCATAGATCACGAGCAGTATTAGGATTAATGTACTTAGAAGCACCAACAACAAACTTATCACGAAACGCATCAAATTCTCTTGCATCTTTTTTCTTACCAATAATTTTACGAACCTTATCGGCCTCAGACCAAGACATTCCTCCTAATTCAACGCAAGCCTGCATAACCTGCTCTTGGTATAGGATACACCCATATGTTTCTTCTGTGAATGGTTTCATTGTCTGATGTAAATAATTGACTGCCTGTCTACCGTGCTTTCTTTCAATATAATCTTTTCCAATAGTGTTCATGGCGCCTGGACGAACAAGAGCATTTGAAGCAGCAAGTTCTGCTAGATTTTTTACACCCATTTTAATAAGAAGGTTTGTGTATGGCGCTGCTTCGCACTGAAAGACTCCCTTTGTGTGTCCGTCAGAAAGCATTTCATATACCTTTGAGTCAGACATATCAATGCTTAAAAGGTCAATGTCTGTGCCTTCTCGTTCTTTAATTATTGTTACAGTATCTTTAATTACACTTAAAGTTTTAAGTCCTAATGCATCAATCTTAATAAGACCAATTCTTTCGGCCTCTTCCATATCAACAGCAACTACAGGAATGCGCTCATCCGATCCTGGAGAGTTTCTTGTTTCCATAGGTGCATATCTAAAAATAGGATTCTTACTAGTAACAACACCAGCAGCGTGAATACCAGTTCCTCGAATACGCCCACGAAGTTTTTCTCCGTACTGCTCTAACTCTGGATATTTTTCCCTAAACCATAGGGTGGTTTTAGAAGTGCAATAGTCGTCCCAACTGTCAACCAACTTTAAAACCTTGTTTACATCTGATAAAGGAATGTTTAACACACGAGCAACATCTCGCACAACACCCTTATCCTTAAACTCTAAAAATGTTGCAATTGAAGCAACATGTTTGTACTGTCTTACAAGATAATCTTTAACCTCATCACGACGAGAATCTTGAATGTCTGTATCTATGTCTGGAAAATCGTTGCGCTCTGGATTAATAAATCGGAAGAACAATAGTCCGTGCTTAATGGGATCAATCTCAGTAATGCCAAGAACGTAACAGAGCAAAGAACCTGCAGATGATCCACGACCTGGACCAACCATAATGTTCTCTTTCTTTGCCCACGAAATCATACTTTGAACTACAAGAAAGTATGGGCCAAACTTTTTATCTTTAATAACTTTAAGTTCTTCATTAAGTCTATCTAAATATTCTTTGTTTTTATTTAAACCTTTTTCTGTCAATCCTAGAATGGCAAGTTCTTCTAACTGCTTATCAGGATTTTTGTATTGAACTGGAAGAAGATTTAGTCCATCTTTAATTTCATAATCTTCTATTCTATTTGCAAGTTCAATTGTGTTCTCATAAATGTCTGTTCTAAATATGCTCTGCTTTTCCATAGCAGCCTGTATTTCTTCATATGACAACAAGTGAATATCAAATTTATTAAATGACATTTGTCTGTCTGCGCCGTATAAGTAATCAAGGCGCTTCATTAAGTCCCCTTGCTTTTTAGACTTCTCGTATGTGGCGTCTTTCTGAATTTTATTTGAATAGGTATTGAGAATAAGTTTTAGTTCTTGAATTTCTTTTTGTGAGGGGTCAACATGATGACAGTCTGGGGTTACTATTGGCTTAATCTTAAACTCGTCTGCCAACTGTAATATTGTTTGATTGATACTCTCATTATTGTGTGGCATTACTTCAAGATAGTAATCGTCGCCAAACTCTTCTTTAAACCATTTAATATATTTCTTTGCCATTCCCAATTCGCCAAGTTCTATTGATTTAGCAATAATTCCACTTGGACATGCAGATGATACTATGATTCCTTCTTTATATTTAGATAAAATCTCAAAGTCAATTCGTGGCTTTTTGTAATAGCCCTCTGTCCACGCAACTTCATTTAACTTATTAAGGTTTTCTAGACCTGCCTGATTCTTGGCTAGAAGAATTATATGATTATAAACCATGTCTAATGGTGTAGTGCGATCTTCCTTGTCTCTTTGATCAAAGCGATCCTCACACATATAACCTTCTACGCCAAGAATAGGCTTGATACCACTTGCTTTTGCAGTACGATACATTTCTCTGTGGCCAGAAAGGGAGCCATGGTCTGTAATCGATATTGCAGGCATACCCAATTTTTTAGCACGATCTACGTATTCAGATGGCAACCCAATACCATCGAATAGTGAAAAGTGAGTATGTAAGTGTAGTGGTACGTAGTTCATCTACTACCAGTCGATATTCGTCGCTGATGTAGATGAAGGGGAATCAAATCCGAGATAGAATGCTTCTTGTTCTGCGTATGGAACACGACGCAATGCTTTCTCTAGTTGGTAAGGCTCAATGCCTTCCCACTTAAACGGTTCCTTATCTGGAGCCGACGGAATCAAAGTGTAAGATGTTTCAGTACCCTGACCATTACGCTTTAACTTCCATGTTAGATTTGAAATACTACCAGTTTCTAAGGCATACTCACGAATAGTATGAAATGATGATTGCTTGCTTACTCCCATAGACCAAATTGCAACATAAGGACTTGGCTCGATGCCGTCATCTACAAGTACATTGCAATAAAAACGAAGACGACCACGCCATCCGCTATTGCCTCTTGGATCTTTACGGTACATTTCTTCGGCCCAATCACGGCCTTCTGTATCCATTGTGTCTACAGCCTTACGCTTATAGTCTTTTGGATTTGTGTGTTCTTTAACAACAAGTGCAAGACCACGCTTTTCATTATAATTTGCAGAATCCTCATCTAGTTCTTCAATGAATCGGATTTTAACTGCCTGTCCATCGGCTAGTTTAAGCCACTTAACCTTTGGCCCACTTTCATCTGCTTTCTTATCGAGCAGGGCATTGATATTTTTTAGTCCCTTAATAACGCTCATATTTTTCTCCTTTGTTATTGTTATTTAAGTATATCCTATAAGTATTTTTTTGTCAAGTAAAAAGTTATAGAACAACATTAAAATGTTTTAATATTGCTATTGTTGCTAGTATACACCAAAGAATATTAAACAAAATAATGGTAGGTAAAGTTTTTATTGTTGAGGACCATATCAATGCTAGACTTGATATCAAAGCAAAAATATAAAGCCACCACCACTGCTTTCCTAAAATTAAACCAGGGAAAATTATAGATATTTTTGTCATAAATGCAAAAAACTCTACTGTATTTGGTTTACTCCAATATTTTTTTTTGCTCATTGTTTTAATGGCATCAACCCACTGCATATGTTTTTTCATGACAACATCTCCAAAATATTTTCTCCAAAGTTTTTATTTATATTGGATATTTCTTCATCAGTCATATCCCCTATATCTTTATACTTTTTGTCTAAATTAATTACAGTAACATTTCCATTTAGTCTTTCAACTATCTTTTCTTTCATGTTACCGCCTGCTTCATCGTTATCAGCAATAATTATTATATCATTAAAGTATCTTTGAAGCAAATCTATTTGTTTTGATGAAACATTAGCACCAAGTGTTGCTACTGCTGGGAATCCTACTTGATCTAATCTAATAGCATCAAAAGATGACTCAACCACATATACCCTTGATGCTGTTTTAACTCTATTTAAATTAAACAATACTTTTGATTTTGGAAGTTTTGGAGTATTCTTAAAATCTTTTCCTTCAATAGACCTGCCAACAAAACCAACACACAAACCATCGCTATTGTGAACTGGAATACATATCATGTCCTGTGTTTCAGAATAGCCAAGTTTAAACTTTATTGCAGACTCTTTGGTAATTTTTCTTTTTATGAAATACTCTTTTGCTCTTTCTGACACAACTGCCTGATCGTGAAGTCTCTGAATAACAGAAGTATCAAACTCTGTCCATTCTTCTTTTTGTATTAGTTTAGCATTAACCTCAGATAAAATATCAGTTTCAACTTCTTTGCTTTTAATAAATCTAACAGATTCAAAATATGTTCTATTTGAAAAGTGCATAACTAATTCTATTAAGTCTGCAGTTTTGCCACATGAAAAACAAAAAAACAACCCGCTATATTTATTTATTTCTCCAGCAGGGGTGCGGTAATTAGAATGAAATGGACAAAATACAATATATTCAGACTCTACTTCTTTTTCTACAGTTACGCCAGATCCTGCGAGTACTCTTTTAACCTGACTGGCTGTGTATAAATTGGTCTGGTTCCGTCTATCCCTAATATCCATTCTGCCTTCTTTCTCCCTATGTATATTCCGTATACGCTTAATTGAAAGTCAAAGTAATTTTTTTGTTCGTTATATGACAATGTAAATTCTGGATTAATATCAAATCTTGGAGCATACCCAGATAGGCGCATTTCTGATACCAGTAGCCTGATATATTCTTGTTGCAGTCTGTATATGGCTGAGTCATCTACTATGATTCCGTCCAGCCCAAACCGCTTTATGGCCTTGTGTGGAAATGTCTCCATGGAGCATATTATACTGACTTATCTTCATAATCCTTATACCTATAATATCCCTTGTCAAAATCAGCCTGGACCAAGAATTCACCCATAAAACCATGGCGGTTCTTGCGAAATACGCATTCAATTACATCACTATTAGAAGCCCTACCCAATGCAAGAACCCAGTCAGCATCATAAGCAATCTGTCTTGACCACGCTGTTTGTCCAAGGGTGGGCACGGTTTCAAGTTTTGTAACGTCGTCAGGAGTTGCAGACGAAATAGCAATAATTGGCACCTCTTCTGAAATAGCCATAAGTTTAAGTTCACGAGATAAATTCTTCATACGAATAGTTTCATTGTCTGATTTACTGTTAGGGGACATAAGTTGTAGGTAATCAACAATAACGAAATCTGGTCTGTATTGGTCAATCTTACCTCGCAATACTAGTGGGGTAATGTCTCCGCCAGTATCGTTTGAAACAATATGGAACTCTGGTCTGCCCTTAACATTTTTATCATGCCAAGACTTAAGCGTATCTATCTCAACTTGACCAGCACTTAATTTTCTGTGCGACCAAACGCCTTCGCCCATAATTGCAAACGCACGATTGCGAACTTCAACTTCAGACATTTCAAGACTTATGATCATCGGGCTACGACCCTGTTTCCAGGCCTGTACAGCAAAATAGAGAGACAACCATGACTTTCCTATGCCTGGATATGCAAGAAAGACTCCTAACTGCCCTGGCATAATTCCAGAAGGTAAGTAATTATCAAATCCTGGCAAGCCTGTTTTAATTCCAAGCGCACCAGCCTCTTGCTGCTTTTTTAGATTTTCAAAATATGCAACTGCAGAATCTAAATCTGTAACATCAATATCACGAATTGCTGCTGTATTTTTTCTAAGTTCTGCAGTCTTTGTAATAAGAGATTCTAGTGCATCTAAACCCTGTCCACCCTGAACATCCGTAGCAGCAGATCTAATAATATCCTTAAGGCTGTTTGTTAAATATTCTGCTTGCAATTCTTCAAGATGATGTTTGGTAGAGCCCACACTATTGACTGGCTCAAAGTCTCTAAACTTTTCTACAACTAATTCTGTTGGAGGAACGGTGGAATTATGCTCATAATATTTTCTAATAAATTGCCAGACATCTACATGCGTAGTTAAAATACTTTCTATATTAGCCTGAAGCAACACATGTGCTTGCTTATCTTGCAGTACTGCAGAAATTAATTTAGATTCTACATCGTTCATCGAGAAACCTTGTACAATATTACTATCTGTATTACAATTACAATAAAAGTACCAACAGTTCTAATTAATCCCATCTTATGGTTGTGCTCGTCGCACCATCTTTCTAAGCGGTCTCTTTCTTCCATGACCTCCCCCATCTAACCCTAAGCCAAGTTCTCTCATGTATATAATATAAAATAAAATTAATAACATTTGACACAATTGTAAACGATACGGTAAAGGCAATATCCTTCGTGTAATACCAAGCAAGCACAAAGGTGCTAATGACTGCTACAACTCTCCATGTTAAGGCCTTGGTTAATGATCTTGCTTTTGTGCTATTCACTCAGCCACTCCCTAGCCTTTTTTCTACGCTCTGCCCGTTCTTTTGTGTCTTTTATATGTTGTTCTTTTGCTTCCAGTATATCATGTGCCATGTAAGCAAAATTACTCCATGTTGGGTTAGGCACTACTTCAAAATAATACTCAAGTAACTCGTAGCAGGTTTCTAGTCCATATGAGTCAATAATTGCGTTAGCAGACCACTGCTCAACCCATTTGTTATATCTTGGCTTGTGTCCTAGTTTAAACGTGTAGTGCTTGTCAAACCGACTTAACAGAGCCAATCGCTTCTGCTTGTCGGTCATATTAGTTACCTTCTTCTAATTGACCTTCTGCCTCTAAAACCTTTGCTGCTAATTTGTCTTCAACAAACTTATATACACGCTCAAAAGCCTGATCTGTATTTTCGCCATCACGCTTTGAGTCTGTAACACCCAAATCAATTCTTAATGATTGAAAATTTCCAAGGTTGCGTGTATAGCCTAACGCTACTGATACTTTTGTTTCTTCCATTTCATACCCTTCTGTTATATTGATTCTGACCAAATTGGTATAAATCTACCGTCTTCAGTCTTCGTATATGTCAGTATACCATCTCCCATTCGGCGTGTCAACTCAGCCTTTGTTGGTGTGATATCGTTTGTTATTAAATTGTCTTTTCTTGGTCTGCCAATATGATATGTAGCCAGTATATCACGAATATCTTTTACTTGCGACTCAGAATAATAAGATCTTACTTGCCATCCCCGTGCTCCGCCTTTTTGTGATCCAGTTGGAAATGGTATAATTCCACGTTTCATTAGTGATGGCATATATTTTTTATGTCTATTAACAAGATCAGCAGTCTCTCCTACAGTATATGCTCTTTCTCTTTTAGTTTTAAAATCATTAATTAAACAACTTTCTAATCTATCTTTATTAATATTGTATATTGACATAATACCGTTTGATCTGTTATAATGCACAATTCTAACAAGATCTTTATTTAAAAACCAAACTTTTTTATTTCCAGGTATTACAGAGGCGATATTGTACTCTTCGCTCGTTCTATTTCCTTTACGAGTAGCCATCTACCTTCCTCTGACTCAGATGGTGGATGTAAAAAAACTCTTGACCCACACACCAAACAATAGACTTCTAAATGAGAGACTGAGTTGTAAACTCTGTCTATTATCATTTTTCTTGAACATTTTTTGCATCTTATCATTAATTAGGTATGCCGACAATAATTAAATTAACGCCAACATTAACGTCTCCGTTTACATTAAAGTTAACCACTCCATCTACTCTTGATGTTGTTATAGACTTTATAACTACCGTTACATTTTTACCAGCATCTGTTGCACCAATATTTACAGGACTTGCAGTTACTATTGGGGGATATTTAAATTCTGGCTTTAGAGGATAAGAAAAATCTTTTTGACCGCCGACACTTTGGCTTCCTTTAAAAACATCTACATATCCTCCAACAATTCTGGTTTCAGATATTTTAGCGCTTTGTGATGCAGAATAAGGGACATCTACTGTAACATATTTATATATTGCGGGGGATACCTGAACAGACAAATCATTAATAGTACGAACAATCTGATCTATATAAGATACATCTATTGGTTGCCCTGGTTCTGGTGATGGTATTTTTGCCATAGTTTCTCCTAATTAATTATACCAGACTGCCTTCATTTTCAAACAAAATGGCATCTGCGAATCTTTCTAATGGAATTGTTTTGGTTTGAACAGCAAGATGAATATATGTTTTTGATGCATCATAAACTATTGAATAGTTGGTTTGTGATGTTTTTGTATAATACTGCCATGCGCCGTTATTCCATTTTACATAAATAAAATATTCATTCATATTATCTTGTGGTGCCCAGGCTACATTAATAACCTTATTTGCTTTATCAATAATTATACTGTTTAAAATTTCTGATGGCGTGTCTTCTGCAATAATCTTATATGCAGGGGACCAGTGCGATGTTCTGTTTTTGTCTTCTGATATAAACCTATATCTTAAAACATACTGCCTATTTTCTCCAAAGAATCCAGGAAGTTTAGACTTAGGAATAATAATTTTTTTAATACCTTGATCTGGGCTTGGCATTATTGCACGTCCATAGCAAATCTAAACTCAATGTAGTTGCTTGTATTTGCTGCCTTTACAATAGTTTCTGCATTTGTATTTTTTAAAACTGTATATCCCGTTAAACCATATATTGGGTTGGTAGTTGATATATTTTCAAATCTTACTGCGTCTAGTCCTACATAAAAATTATTTGACGGAGATTGATTTTTAATAACGGTTGAATATATTTTTACAATGCTAACATTGTTCCACGTGAAACCAGCAGTCTTGTACAATTGTTGCAATTGTTTTGTTACTACATGATATCTATTTGTTGAAAAATTATGGTCTGCTGCTTTCATTATGACTTCAAATCTAGCAGACTCTCCAATTCCAGCCGTGTCGGTTTCTGCAAATTCTAATAATATTCTTACTTCGTCGGGAACAATAGACGAATCTGGATCTTTATTAATAATACTAAATGCCAATTTAATTTGATCTGTCGGAGCGTTTTGATTAAAATCTAGTGATGTCCCCAATAGGTGTATGTGATTTGAGTCAGCACCTATTGTTAAGTGCTCTCCAGAAACAGAAAGATTTGCAGAATCTCCTCTAAGCATAACTATATTATTATAAAATCTTGCTCTTTCATGCCTAGACACTCTGTTTGGACTAGTAAATAATCTGTTATCTGAGTTAGTCTGAAATGCAGCATAAGTTTGATTTACAACATTGTCATTATTGCTTCCGTCCAAGGGTGTGTAAACTACGGGTAACGCTGTTGCAGAAGTTTGATCGTGGTATTCCCAATTTTCATTAACAGTAAAAGCAAATAAGGATCGGCTATCATATGCTCCCGCAGATGGGTTTGCTCCTGCTGAATAAACACCCACCTCAGATATTTCGTATCGTTCATCAGTTGGAAGTTCTGCTGTTAAAACAATCTTACTAATTCCACCTTCAGTAACATATCCTCTAGAAGTAACTGGAACTCTAAACATTTCAAAATCTAACGACTCTTTGGCTGAGTAATTTCCAAAAGACTGATTAGTTGCAAGTGGCTTTGCCCCACAGCCAATGGCGATATACGAGGCATACGAGGGAGCCTGACCTATCAAATATTTGGCAAGTATGCCTTTTCCTATATTAGTAATCATAATTACACCCCATATATTGTATCATCTAATACCACCCCGTTAGAAACTATTGATACCTCTACCTGCTCATCCCGTCCCAAGTTTACAACGTTTATAACTAAGTTTCCAGTTTCTGAATCTATGTAGACAATAGAGCAGTCTGGCCCAGTTCCGCATATTGGAATTTTGGTAGAGAAGTTAATTGGAAATTTTCTAAAGTAGTTATAATCTGTATCTTGTAAAGATAAAATATTTTGAGGATTATACTGAAGATATAAACTAGTTAAATTTTTAATAGGTTGATAATTAAGATTTTGCCCATTAATAATATCTGTTCTAATTATATTAATCAATTCTTGCCCTCCGATATTTTCAAATATCAGATCTGTCATTATTTCTATAGGGGTTGTTTCATCATCAAATAAAATAATATCTGGAGTGGCAGATTTAACAGAGCCATCTTTTGTAGTTGCAGGAATAACAGATGGCAAATTTGGAGTACTGGAAACAGTTGACATATTACACCTCACTCAAATATAAGGTCATATTTGGTCCTTTAAAATTTTTTTTGTATTCAATATTATAAACGACAAAAGTTTTATTATCTGGTGCTATTATATCATTATTGGTATTGTCTTTATAATTTAAATTAACTAAATCTCCCAACTGAATCATAGGGTTAGCAAATATCTGCACACCAACGCTTTTCCTTGGCCTTAGTATTTTATTTATCATCCAACCCATTAATTCGTTTGCATCATCGTTGGACTGTACATATATTGGATCTAAAGAAAATTCTTTTTTGCCATATGTCAGTCTGCTTGTTTTAATTTTATCATAATCTAAAGCAGCCTTATGTGGTGAAACAATATTCCCATTTTTATTAATTAATGGATTTGAGAAATTGGCGTTCTTTGCAAAATAAGAATCTACGGTTAACTGATTGTTGGACTCTTGTGTAAATGCGATTCCCTGAATTCTAAGATAGTTTCCGCTAGTTTCATCAAGATTGATTGATGTATCTGTTGCATTAAATATTAAAAATTCTGCACCATAAGATCCAGCCTTAAAACCAGAAGTGGTATATCCCTTTATTCTATTAAAAGTTGGAGACAGTTGTGCATATAGTGCAGGGTATGCTTTGTCATATCTAGCCTTTAAATATGCAGCCTCTCTCATAATAGTTCCAAATTCATCAAAATATAAATTAAATGACGGTGGTTGAGAAGTATTTATTCCAGACAAATAAGTTGACTGAATCATGCCAGACATTGCATACTTTCTAAATGACTCATTGGCATTAATATTTTCGTCTCCAAAGGCTGCAGATACTGGAGTCTCTAGTGCAAATGAAGTATTTTGACTGTAGTTGTTAGCAAGTGCATAAACGTTTTCAAACATACACTTTGAACCGCCACGAACAAACAGGGCTATGTTATTATATATTGGTAATGGTTTTGGATCATCTACAACTTTAATCAAGTTATTATTTATATATAGGTAGAATCTTCTAAAAGATCCTACATCTTGATACTCTACAGCAAGATCATATACTGTGGGATTTTGTTCTCCCATCATTCTTGCTTGTCCTGTAAGTCTACCGTCATCAATTAAAATATTGCTTAGTCCGCCCCACAATTTTATAGGAACTGCTTTTCCATTTGAATCAGACTTAATTTTATAAAAAATTATATTATGCAGATTATCTACTTCAGAAGAGTATCCTTCAACATTTTTTTCTGTTAATGCAATAATTTCAAAATAATACCCTATGTTAGTTGCTGGATTAATCATTACTGCAATACCACCAGAACCTCCAGATATATTTAATGGTTGATTTGGCTGAGTTCCTGGTAGTACATAATATGGAATAGAGTTAATGGGGGTTTGCTCTTTTGTTTCTCCAACCTCTATTTTTCCAATAATTCTCATTCTTGTTCCGAAGTGTTTGTATTTATTGTCTAGCGCCTTGTATTGATAAGAAACAAAGTCTAATGATTTTTCCGTTTGACTAAAGGATGGCCCAGACATTACCATGGCTGAAGACTGCACTGATCCAGCCTGTGTAGATCTTTTAGTATTATTTTCAGATTCATTTAAATAAGAGTATGACAAAAAGTTTTTAATAACTCCAGTTCGTATATTTGATTTTGCTCTTACTGGATCTGGTGATGCTGGAATAGTAACTGAAAGATTTTCTTCTAAAATTTGACTTTGTGTAAAAACATCTCCAGCCTTTAACCCAAAAAGCCTGTGACTTAACATATTAAATCCACGCAAATAACTATCATTTTTCCAGTATTGATTTAATCCAGCATCATGAGAAACTATGTTAGTGCCAAACTGACCACGTCCATGTTTTGCCACCTCTCCGTTTTTCATAACAGTAATACCGTTTATTGTTTCATATTTTGGCTCGCAATATATCTTTACTAATCCAGTGGGGTATATTTTTCCATTAAAAGTAAGTTTAGACATGTAGTCTTGATATTCTTGATTACTGCCTATCCAAACATTTCCGACTGCCCCGACTGTTTGAGTTGTATACGAAAATTTTCCATCAGACTCTTCTCTTATAATATTCTTTTGTGCTCCAGGAATATTGTATTGAATTGCATCAAATTTAATAATTTCTCCATTAGCATAAAAGTAACCATTGTGCCTTCCTAGCCAATATACGGCCTCACCTAAATCAATAACATTATTTTCTAATTTGTTGCCGACAACTACTGGCGGTAAGTTAGATAGATTAGAGTTTAGTGGAATTGCAGAAAGATTGTAAGAAGATTGATCTGATACTTCATTATTTATACTTCTTAGGTTTTGACTTCCAGTTATCTCCCACAAGAGCGCTGGCTTATATATCCAATTTTTTGCAGCAACCTCATTATCAATCATTAATGCCTGTTTGATACTTCCATAGGATCTCTGAATATATCTAGTGTTGTAGTTGATTACTCCGTCATTAAAAACATTTTTTTCTTCAGAAGCAATCTGTATAATATTTGCAAGTTTATTGTTTGTGTTTGAATTTTCAATAGATCCAATGTGGGTTGAATCATTTGATCCATTTAATGAAACGTCAACACTTCTTTGATTATTTTCTGGCAACATATAATTTTTACTCATCATAACAAAATTATTGTATTCATCAAAAAACATTGCTGTTTGAGTAGAAACTGCTAGGTTATTCAAAACTTCTGCGACTGTTTGATCTGGTGCTATGTAAAAAAATGGAATAATTAATTCTTTTTCGTCATACAACCTTTTAAATACATAATTAGAAAATCCTACGGAGTCTAACAAAAGACAAACAGCATAACTTAATGATACATTGGTCACTAACATCTCTGGTGCCTTTATTGATTCAAAATAAAAATATAGATCTCTTAGTTTAATATTAACCTTTCTATCTGAATGTGAAAATGAAGGAAAGCCGTCGAAGTACATTGTTTTTAACGGAACAAAATAATCATATGCATCTACGTTAATAATTATTTCATAAAATTTTAATTGAACATTGTTGTGCGTGTAGTCTTTAATTATACTATTTTTATTATTTTCATTAAAAGAATTGTCATAGTCAAAAATGTTTATACTTCCATTGGACGCTAGAAGTTGGCCCACTGGTAGTCCGCTTGTTCCTAAATCAGATGCTGTTTTTGAAAGGTCAAATGACACAACTCTATCAGTAATATCTGCAGCAAGCCTTGGAGAAATTTCTATTAAATCAAAAGTAGAATTAATTTTATTCATTGTATCTACAACTATTCTTAATCCTCTTGTGTATTCAAACTCTCTAAATATTGTTTTATTGTTAGAAACAGATTTAAAAGATTTGCAATTTACAAAGTCAGTAACAAAATTTGTAAGTCTGTTAACCGTTTCTTGCTCTAAAGACCATCCGTATTCTGGAACAAATGTTTCCCATTGATTATTAAACCATATGTGATACTGCCCAATGTCATTGTTATCAGTTTTAATTAAGTACGCATAACCATTAACTGACTCTTCAGGCCTAAAAGAAATATCTAAATATTCTTCTGCACGAACAAAAACATCCCTATATTTTTCTGGAACTTTTAGCCCATATGATAACTCAACATACCCGTCGTGACTTATGACTGGTGTACCGTTTGATCTACGACTTGCAGAATTAAAACTAATAACATCTATCCAATCATTTCCCTGTAAAGACTGAACTTTCCATTTTACTGGCGTTGTTTTATTTTGATCTCCGTACAAAGGATCTAAAAAAGAGCCAGACGAATTTGTAAATGGTCCAAGGTCCACTGATCCTACGTTTGTTTGCATTTTTATTACTACCTTGTTTGTTGGAACAGGATTTTCATAAATAACAAATGGAACTGCATCCTCAATAAAATTTTCAGCGTTTAATGGCTTATTTGCAATGCCCCTCAAGTTTTCTCCGTCATTTCTGAAAGAAGTCCAATATTTAAAGTTATCGTTTTTATCAGCCATGTAGTATCTTGGTCTATTGAACATATTCATATTAGAATGATGAAGTTTTTTACCTGGGAAATATACAGCCTTGTTAATACCAGACCTTGGTCTAAATTTTTTAAAACAATCTTCTAATGAATAAATCATTGACATTTTTTTATTTTTTGCTAATAAAAACCAAGGTTCGTTATTATTTTCTGGATTTATTCCGCCATCTACAGTTATGTCTGAATCAGTTGCGCCAGTATAATAATTTCCTATATCATTTATATCAAAACTATTTGGTAGTAATTTATACTTATCAGAAATTGATGCTGTAGGCCTATATCTATAGTTTCCTAATTTAAAAATATTGTTTGCAATATTCATATTCCACTCTGCTATTACGGCAGACTGACTTTTTACAGTTGCTGACTCTTCTAAATATTTTTTTAATTCTTCATTTTGAAACATTATACTTCTTCCAAAATAACAGATATATTCCAAAAATCAAAATTATTATTTCCACGTTTTACAATACTATAACTAAAGTCTGAAAAATACATCTGTATCAATTGATTATATTGGGCTAAATGACCGTACGCATCGGAGTCTTTACCAAAGTTAGAATATTTGTCGTAGGCTAGATATACCCAAAAAGGACCTTTATGATTTTCATACCAATCTAATAATTCTACTCCTCCTGCTCCGCCATCTGTTGTATATTCTAGGTTATTTGATCCAGCGTGTGGCGACTTGCCAGTTGTAGGATTAAAGTCTGGAACATTAAAATATGACCTAGATGGCAACATACTCCAGGATGTTGTTAAGGTTAATTTATCTGCAATATGATATGAACGCATACGTCCATTAATCATTCTTTCTCTTGTTTCAATTCGTGTAAAATTAAAATCTATTTGACTTCTATTGTCATCAGATAAAGTTAAAAATTGATTATACACCGAAGTGTCTGTTTCCGATCCTGGGTTTTGTCCTACTTCCAGTCCATTAGGAACATATACTCCGTTTGTTAATGTTCCTGAGTTTTCTGACCAGAGCATTGCTTGTGGTCTGCCATATTTTTTTCTACCTATCATATATGATGAAGTTGACATTATAGACTTGCCCCCCTCAATCTCTTAGAATCTACTTGCTTAATCTGTGTCATTACCACTCTAGCAATTTCATCTGGATTTGCATCAGACTTAACATTAACACTAATACTATAATTATACACTGAGTCTCCAATTGATGCCCCGCCATTAATTGCTCTCATTTTCTCTACTCCGTGAGCATTTACAGCATATCTGCTCATTACGAACTCTCCAGGAGTCAGCATTGCTGGAACTGTATCTGTTCCTTTAGCAAAACCACCACCTAAGAAATATTTTGCCATACCGCCTTTTTTCAAGTAACTTGGCTTTATGATTCCACCCTTAGA
>Ga0194134_10002642_pt1 | contig 20730 bp, 18 predicted proteins | sample TA2KigOff0mmetaG_FD_148602 | JGI IMG/M metagenome (GOLD analysis project Ga0194134, IMG submission 148602) | Freshwater microbial communities from Lake Tanganyika, Tanzania - TA2015056 Kigoma Offshore 0m | ecosystem: Environmental > Aquatic > Freshwater > Lake | place: Tanzania: Lake Tanganyika... | reverse complement strand
CCTGGTCGGGCGTGTTGAGCGGCTCCTCCGCGCCCTGCAGGACGCGGACGAAGTTCACCGCCGAGCGGACCCGGCCCATCGTCTCGTCGGGCGGGACGATGATGGAGCGGTTGACCGGGCGCCCGTTATCGTGGGTGTACAGCTCGCAGGCGTCGATCGCGGTGGCGTCGAGGCCATCGGTGCCGAAGAGCCGGCGGACCATCCCGCCGGCGCGCGTGCCCTGGAAGGTCACCGAGACCTCCTCGCGCTGGTTCATCTCGGCCCACGAGACCGCGAAGGACATCGACTGGCCGGAGCGGAAGGTGAGGAACCCGTGCGCGGCGGCCTCGACGTCGGTCACGCCCTTGGCGACGTCCGGGATGCCCCAAGGGCCCTTAAAGGACTTGTCGGTGATGTGGTCGTGGTAGGTCCGCGCGAGGATGTGGGCCGGCTCCGGGTAGCCCATGAAATGGAGCCCGAGGTCGATCATATGCAGCAGGTCGATCAGCGGGCCGCCGCCGGAGAGCGCCTTGGTGGTGAACCAGCCGCCGAAGCCCGGGATGCCGGTGCGGCGGATCCACTTCGCCTGGCAGGAGTTGATCGTGCCGACGACGCCCTGGCGGAGGTACTCGCGGATCGCGTAGCTCTCGGGCCGGGCGCGGTTGTTGAAGTTGAACATCAGCGTCCGGCGCGCCTTGGCGGCCGCGGTCCGCATCCGCGCCATCTCGGGCGCGCTGAGCGCCGGCGGCTTCTCGCAGAACACATGCTTGCCCGCCTTGAGCGCCTGCAGCGCGAGCGGGGCGTGGAACTTGTTCGGGACGATGATCGAGACCGCGTCGAGCTCCGGCAGCGCCCGCAGCATCTCCCCGACATCGCCGAAATGGCGCGTGATCCCGTGGCGGGCGGCGGCCTTCTCGGCGGCGGCCGCGTTGACGTCAGCCAGGGCGATGATCTCGGCCCCCGCCTCCCGGAAACCCCGGGCGTGGTAGGCGGCCATTCCGCCCGCTCCGATGATGGCGATCTTGGGGGTGCTCATGGGCTCAGCGGTCGAATTGGGCGTCGAAGACGATGGTGCTCGAGGGGAAGTCGACCTTCCGCACGAAGGCGGCCGACTCGGCGGCGCCGTGGAAGCGGTCCATCCGGCTGTCCTCCCACTCGACCGAGAGCGGCCCGCGGTAGCCGACGTCGTTCAGCGCCACGATGATGTCCTCGAAGCGGATGTCGCCGTGCCCGAGCGAGCGGAAGTCCCAGTGGCGGCGGGCGTCGCCAAAGCTCACGTGGCCGCCGAACACGCCGACGGTGCCGTCACCGTGGCCCCACCACACGTCCTTCATATGGCAGTGGTAGATGCGGTCGCCGAAGGTGCGGATGAACTTCACGTAATCGACCCCCTGGTAGCCGAGGTGCGAGGGGTCATAGTTGAAGCCGAAGCGCCGGTGCCCGCCGACGGCCGCCACGGCGCGCTGGGCGCTGGCGATGTCGAAGGCGATCTCGGTCGGGTGCACCTCGAGCGCGAAATTTACGTTCTGCTTGTCGAAGGCCTCGAGGATCGGCCCGAAGCGGCGCGCGAAATCCGCGTAGCCGGCGTCCCAGAACGCCTGCGAGGTCGGCGGGAACGCGTAGATGGAGTGCCAGATCGAGGAACCGGTGAAGCCGTTGACCACGGCCGGGAACTCGTCCTTGCCCGCCCGGCCCGGCCGCGCGTCGAAAAACGCCCGCGCCGCCTTGGCCGTGAGGGCCAGCTTGCGGGCGGCCCGCTTGCGCACGCCCTCGGGGTCACCGTCACCCCAGACGTCGGCCGGGAGGATCGACTTGTGCCGCTCGTCGATCAGGTCGCACACCGCCTGGCCCACGAGGTGGCTAGAGATCGCGTGGCAGGTGAGCCCGTGGTCCTTGAGCAGCGCCCACTTCTCGTGGACGTACTTCTTGCTCGAGGCCGCCGCGTCCGGGTCAAAGTGGTCGCCCCAGCAGGGCAGTTCGACGCCGTCGTAGCCCATCTTCTTGACGAGCGGGGCCAGCTTCTCGAGGGGGAGGTCGGCCCATTGGCCGGTGAACAGGGTGACGGGACGGGGCATAGGTGATTGGGATCGGCCGGAGAAAACCCGGCGCCCCCGCGGGCGGCGAGAAAAAATCCGGGTTTGTCGCCGGCCCCCGCGCCGCCTCCACTCGCGGGATCGTGCCGCCCCTGACCATCTGGACCAACACCCTCTTCCAGCCCGCCGCCGAACGCCTGCTCGCGGAGGGCCTCGGCCCCCACCGGCTCGTGCGTTCCGCCGTCACCTCCGCCGCCGTGCTCGCGGCCGGCCGCCCCGACCCCGCGCTGGCCGGGGCCGACGTCGCGTTCGGCCAGCCCGATGCCGCCCAATGCCTCGCTTCACCCCGCCTCCGCTGGGTCGAGGTCACCACCGCCGGCTACACCCGCTACGACACCCCGGAGTTTCTGGAGGGCTTCCGCGCCCGCGGGGCCGCCTTCACCAACGCCTCCCAGGTCTTCGCCGACAGCTGCGCGCAACACGTGCTCGCGATGATGCTCGCCCTCGGCCGGCGCCTGCTGCCCTCCCACCGCGAGCAGCTCACGGACCGGTCCTGGCACTACGACGAGCGCCGCTACGAGTCCCGCCTGCTCACCGGCCAGTCCGTCCTGCTGCTCGGCTACGGCGCGATCGGCCGGCGCCTCGCCGCGCTCCTCGCCCCGTTCGGGATGCAGGTGACGCCGTCCGCCGCCGCGTCCGCAGCGAGGCCGGGGTCCGCATCGTGCCCGAGGAACTGCTCAGTTCCGCGCTCGGGCAGGCCGACCACGTGGTGAACCTCCTGCCGGACAACGAGTCGACCCGCAACTACGTGAACGCCCGCCGCCTCGCCTGCTGCAAGCCCGGGGCCCGCTTTTACAACGTCGGCCGCGGCTCCACCGTCGACGAGGCCGCGCTGCTCGCGGCGCTGCGCTCCGGCCGGGTGAGCGAGGCCTACCTCGACGTGTTCGCCACCGAGCCGCTGCCGCCGGACCACGCCTTCTGGACGGAACCGCGCTGCTACGTGCCCCCCCACACCGCGGGCGGTCGCCACGACCAGGACGAGGCGCTGGTGCGCCACTTCCTCGCTAACCTCGCCGCCTTCACCGGCGGCGGGCCGTGGACCGACCGCGTGGTCTGACCCGCCGCGGGCCGGTCAGGCGCGGACCACGCGGGTGCCCGCGATGAAATCGTGCAGGCAGCGGCGATCCTCGCGGAAGATCATCAGGTAATTGGTCGTCACGAAGGCGAACCGCAGGAAGAACCCGACGACCGGCAGCAACTGCAGCATCCCCTGGATCGCTCCGGAGGGAAGCTCCCGCAGCAGCCAGCCGCGCAGGAAACCGGGCTTCTCATCGTTGTCCGCCCGCACGACGCGCACGCCGAGGAGGATTTTGCCCAGCGACTGCCCCCGGCTGGTGAGGAGGAAGATCTGGATGCCCAGCAGCGCGAGCTGGAGCGCGGTGAACAGCGCCAGCGCCGGCACGAGCCGCGTGGTTTCCAGCCCCTCGAGGTTGAACTCGCCCTCGCGCGAGGCGGCGACGATCGCCTGGAGGACCTTCATCAGGTCGGGCCCCAGCACCACCAGCGCGGGCACGGCGGCCAGGAACTCGAGGAAACCGTCGGCGCAGCGCGCCAGCAGGCGCGACCAGGGGGACGCCAGCGTCACCGGCTCAGCCTCCCGCAGCCCCGGGATCGCGTCCACCTCCTCCGAATTCGGGGTCACGGGGGCCGCAACCTCGACCCCGCCGAACTCCACGAAATCGCCCAAGCGTCGCCACTCCTCGGTGCCCACGCGCTTGGCGCGGGTGTCGGCGTTGGCCCGGCCCCCGGCCAGCCACCCGCGGACCTGCCCGGCCGTCGCCGGGCCGTACTCCTTGCCGTCGCCGCCGATGATGATGAACATCGCGTCAGGCAAGCCCCCGGCCCCGGCCGCGTCAACGTCAGGCCGCACCCGGCAACTGCACGCGCCGGGCGGTCGGATCCGGGTGCGGGCGGAAGAACAGGGCGGTGTGGCCCACCGCGCCGACGCAGACGCAGCGGCCCTCGTCCGCGATCCGCTCCCCGAGCGCGGCCCGCTCCCCGCGGTCGGCGCCGACGAAGCGGAGCTTCACCAGCTCGTGGGCGCGCAGCAGCCGCTGCAGTTCCTGCAGGAAGGCGGGGGTGACGCCGGCCTTGCCAACCCGGACGTGGTCCGGGAGCGATTGGCCGAGGCCGCGCAGGTGGGAACGCTGGGCGCCCGTGAGCGCGAGTTCGTACATCCGGCCAGCGTGGGCGGCGCGCGGGCCCGTGCCAAGCCCCGCGATTTCGCCTGACGCCCCCGAATCGACCTGCGCGGAATCAGCTCGTGCTGCGACCCGTCTCCGCTCCCCGTCACTTCACCGTCCGCTTCGCCCTCGCCCTGACCGCCGCCGCGGTCTTCGGCGAGGTGGCGGCTGCCTGGGTGCTAGAACGCGCCTACCTCGCGGGCAGCCTCACCGGCTGGTACGCCTGGGTGGGCGACCACCCCGCCGTGGATTCGATCCTGCTCGTGTTCGCCAAGCTGCTCGCGACCGGTGTCGTGGCCAGCTGGGCCTTTTCCCGCGCCGGTGAACGCTGGTCCGCCGCCGGCACCCTTCGCTTCTCCCCTCCCTCGCTCGCCTGGACGCTGCTCCCCTTCATCGGGGCGGTGATCATCGCCCTCTCGGAGATCGACAACCTGATGCGCGCGGCGCTGCCCGCGGGTGCGCTGGAGCGCCTCGATTTCGCGCCGGACCTCAGTGAGATCGTCGAGATCGCCTGGCTGGGCCCCTTCCTCGCGGTGGTGATCGCGCCCGTGACGGAGGAGATCGTGTTCCGCGGGCTGATCCTGCGTGGCCTCCTCGGACGCTGGCGCCCGGCGGCCGCCATCTTCGGCTCCGCCGGGCTGTTCGCGCTCGTCCACTTCAACCCCGCCCAGGCGCCGGTCGCCGTCCTGCTCGGGCTGCTCACCGGCTGGCTCTACGCGCGGACGCGCTCCCTTGGGCTTTGCATCCTCGCCCACGCGCTCAATAACGCGGCCAGCTACCTGACGTGGTTCCCGTTCGAGGTGACGGGTTTCAACGCCCTCACCGAGGCCGAGGGCCCGGTCTTCCACCCCTGGTGGTTCGACGGCATCGGCCTCGCCCTGCTCGCCCTCGGAATCTGGGGTGTCCGCCGGCGCACGCCCCCTGCCGCCTCCTGGCTACTGCCGCCGCCCCCGCTGCTGCAGCCGCCCCTCCTCGCGGCACCCCCCCCACTTGGCGGTTGTCAGGCCCCGGCCGGCCCCAACGATGCCGGGCGGATGGCCTCGGATCTCGCCCAACTCGTCACCACCCTCGCCCGCCGCGCGCGCGCCGCCTCGCTCGCGCTCGCGAACGTGCCCCGAGAGCGCAAGGACGCCGCGCTGCTCCGGCTCGCCGGGATGCTCGAGGCCGCCGGTCCCGAGCTGCTCGCCGCCAACGCCCGCGACCTCTCCTCCCCCGAGGCCACCGCCCTGCCCGCCGCCACGCGCGACCGGCTGACCCTCACCCCGGAACGCCTCCGCCAGCTTGCGGAGTCCGTGCGCCAGGTCGCCGCCCTGCCCGATCCCGTCGGCGAGGTCCTCGAGGAGACGACGCGCCCCAACGGCCTCCGCCTGCGCAAGGTGCGCGTGCCGATCGGCGTCCTCGCCATCATCTACGAGGCGCGGCCGAACGTGACGATCGACTGCGCCGTGCTCTGCCTGAAGAGTGGCAACGCGGCCATCCTCCGCGGCGGCAAGGAAGCCTTCCACACCAATGTCGCCCTCGCGGAGCTGGTGCGCCAGGCCCTGATCGCCAGCGAGCTCCCCGCCGACGCCGTGCAACTGGTGCCCACCACCGACCGCGGCGCGCTCACCACCCTGCTCAGCCTCGACACCCTCATCCACTGCGTGATCCCGCGCGGCGGCGAGGGGCTAATCCGCTTCGTCACCGAGCACAGCACGATCCCCGTCATCAAGCACTACACCGGCGTCTGCTGCGTCTACCTCGACCGGGCCGCCGACGCGGCGATGGCCGCCGCGGTCACGACCAACGCCAAGGTCTCCCGCCCCAGCGCCTGCAACGCGGCGGAGCAACTGCTCGTGCACCGGGAGGCCGCCGCCGGCCTGCTCCCGGTCGTGGGGCGCGCGCTCGCCGACCGCGGTGTCCGCCTGCGCTGCGACGCCGAGGCCGCCGCGATCCTCGCCGCCGCCGGCATCCCCGCGGAACCGGCGGCCCCGGCCGACTTCACCGCGGAGTTCCTCGACCTCGTGCTGGCGGTGCGGGTCGTCGGCTCCCTCGACGAGGCGATCGCCACCATCAACCGCGACGGCTCCGCGCACAGCGACGCGATCGTGACCGCGGACGAGGCCGCCGCCCGCCGCTTCCTCGCGGAGGTCGACAGCGCGACGGTCTACTGGAACGCCAGCACCCGCTTCACCGACGGCTTCGAGTTCGGCTACGGGGCGGAGATCGGCATCAGCACGGACCGCCTCCACGCCCGCGGCCCGATGGGCCTGCGGGAGCTCTGCAGCCACAAGTTCCTCATCGAGGGCACGGGGCAGGTCCGCGGCTGAACCGTCCAATTCGCTCTGGCGTCGCCCGGCGGGGGTGGTTTCCCTCCCGGCGATGTCCGCCCGCCTCCGCTTCCCCGGCGCCGCCGTCGCCGCGCTCCTGAGCCTCGTCTGCCTGCCGCCCGCGGCGGGCCAGGTGCAACCCCCCGCCTCCCTCACCGCCCCGGCCGCCCCGGCCCCAGCACCCGCCGCCGCCCCCGGGATCGAGGCCTCGGTGGTGAAGGTGTTCGCCACCGCGCGCTACCCGGACCCCTACCGCCCGTGGACGAAGCAGGCCCCGCGCGAGGGCACCGGCACCGGGGTGATCATCGAGGGCCGCCGCATCCTCACCAACGCCCACGTGGTCCTCTACGCGAGCCAGGTGCAGGTGCAGGCCAACCAGTCCGGCGACAAGGTGTCGGCCACCGTCGAGGCCATCGCGCCCGGCATCGACCTCGCCGTGCTCCGGCTCGAGGACGAGACGTTCTTCGCCCAGCGCCCCGCCCTGCCCCGCGCCGCCCGCCTGCCCGGGGTGAAGGATCCGGTGATGGTCTACGGCTTCCCCACCGGCGGCACCAACCTCTCGATCACCAAGGGGATCGTCTCCCGCATCGAGTTTACGCTGTACAACTACCCGGTCTCCGGCCTCCGGATCCAGATCGACGCCGCGATCAACCCCGGCAACAGCGGCGGCCCGGCCGTCGTCGACGACCGGATGATCGGCCTCGCCTTCAGCCGGCTCGGCGGCGGCGACAACATCGGCTACATCATCCCCGCCGAGGAGATCGACCTATTCCTCGCCGACGTCGCCGACGGCCGCTACGACGGCAAGCCCGCCCTCTTCGACCCCCTCCAGACCTTCGAGAATCCGGCCCTACGCACCCACCTAAAGGTCGGCCGCGAGGTCGAGGGGGTGATCGTCACGGGCACAGACAGCGCCGAGGAAGGCTACCCACTGCAGGCGTGGGACATCCTCACGCACATCGCCGGCACGCCGATCGACAACGAGGGGATGGTCCGCCGCGGCGACCTCCGGGTGCGCCTCCACTACCTGCTCCAGTCGCAGGCGCGAGACGGCCGCATCGCGCTCACCGTGGTGCGCGACCAGGCCCCGCGCGTCATGGAGGTCCCTGTGCCGCCGCAACGGCCGCTGGTGATGCCCGACCTGGTGGGCAACTACCCCTCCTACTTCATCTACGGCCCGGTGGTGTTCTCGGCGGCCACGCAGGCCTTCCTCGCGGGGCTGAACAACGTGGCGGCGCAACTCTCCGCCCAGGCCAGCCCCCTCGCCCACCGGCGCGCCGACCGCCCGGCCTTCGCCGGGGAGGAGATCGTCGTCGTGTCCTCCCCGTTCTTCCCGCACCGCCTGGTCAAGGGTTACTCCCCCGCCCAGGGTCGCGTGGTGGAGAGCGTCAACGGCCGCCGCGTCCGCAACCTCGCCCACCTGGTGGAGTTGCTCCGGGACGCCCGCGAGGAGCTCATCGTGCTCGATTTCGCGGGCCGCAAGATCGAGACGGTCGTCCTCCCCCGCGCCGAGACCGCCGCCGCCACCGAGGACATCCTCAACGACAACGGTATCCGCGCCCAGGGCTCGCCCGACGTGCTCGCCGTCTGGCAGGCCCCGCGCTCGCCCTGAAGCGGCGCTCTTGCCAAGCCGCTCCCCGCGGCCAACGTTTTCGCCCTATGCATTTCGACTCCCGCCCGCTCGCCGCCCCCTCCCTGCCGCCCCGCGCCGAAGATGAGGACGAAGACGGTGACGAGGAGACCCCCGCCGCCCGCAAGGGCGCCGCGCCCGTCGGCCTGCTGATCCAGCGCAAGTTCCTCGAGCAGCGGAAGATCTTCCTCTGGGGCGCGGTCACCGACGAGACCGCGAAGGACCTCACGGAGAAGCTGCTGTACCTCGAGGCCACCGCCCCCGGGAAGGACATCACCTTCTACATCAACACCCCGGGCGGCTCCATCACCGCCGGGATGGCGGTGTACGACACGATCCAGCTCATCTCCTCGCCGGTCACGGTCGTGGTGACGGGGATGGCCGCCTCAATGGGCTCCATTCTGCTCAGCGCCGCCCCCAAGGGCCGCCGCCTCCTCTACCCGCATTCGCGCGTGCTGATCCACCAGCCCCTGATCTCCGGCCGGATGATCGGTCCCGCTAGCGACATCAACATCCAGGCGCAGGAGATGGAAAAGCTGCGCGCGGAGCTGAACCAGATCCTGGCGAACGCCTCCGGCCTGCCGCTGGAGCGCATCAACCGCGACACGGACCGCGACTTCTACCTGACGGCGCGCGAGGCGATCGAGTACGGGCTCGCCGACCGCATCGTCGACCGCGTCTGACCGCACCACGACGCCGCCCGGCGGCCGCGGCGCTCACCCCACCGCGGGGCCGTAGGCGTCGCGCAGCACCTGCAGCGTGTGCCGGACGCGCACCGGCGAACCGAGCGCGGCGAGGTGCGCCCGCAGTTGCGTGAGGCAGCCGATATTGCCCGAGGCGACCACGGTGGCTCCGGTGGCGATCACCGCCTCCGCCTTCTGGCGGCCAAGGGAACCGGCGATTTCCGGCTGGTCGAGGTTGTACGTGCCGGCGCTGCCGCAGCAGAGATGCGCCTGCGCCAACTCGCACAGCTCCACGCCGGGGATCGCCGTGAGCAGCCGCCGCGGCTCCGCCCGCACCCCCTGCGCGTTCGCGAGGTGGCAGGCGTCGTGATAAGCGATCTTGCGCGGCCCCTCGCCGGCCGGGAGCTCGCGCAGACCGAGCCGGTCGAGGAACACGCTCACGTCCATCACCCGGTGGGCGAACGCCTCCGCGCGCGCCCCGTCCTCCGTCCCCCGCAGGATCAGGCCGTATTCGTGCAACGCGGAGCCGCAGCCCGCCGCGTTGGTGAGGATCGCGTCCACGTCCGCCGGGAAGGCCGCAAGGTTGCGCCGGGCGAACTCGCGCGCCGCCGGCAGGTCGCCCGTGTGCCACGCGAGGCCGCCGCAGCAGCCCTGCGCCTCCGGGATGAGCACCTCGACGCCGTTGCGCGCCAGCACCTCGAGCGTGGCGTGGTTGATGTCGGGATCGAGCACCCGCTGGGCGCAGCCGGCGAGGAGGGCCACCCGTGCCCGGCGGGCGCCGCGCGCGGGCTGCACTGCCGGCAGGGGCCGGGCCGGCGGGACCTCGGCCGGCGCGAGGTCGAGCATCGGACGCAGCGCCGCGGGGACGAGGCGACGCCACGCGCGGCCCAACGCGGCGCCGCGGAGCGCGAGCCGGAAGCGGCCGGGATAGGGCAGCGTGGCCGCGGCAAGGGTCCGGCGCAGGCGCGCGTCCCACGGCCGCTCGACCTCCGGTTCCTGGCGGGCGCGGAAGGGGCTGATCAGGTCGCGGTATGGCACCCCGCTCGGACACGCGGGCTCGCAGGCGAGGCAGCCGAGGCAGCGGTCGAGGTGCGGCTGCGCCGCGGCCGCCGGGAGGGTTCCCTCCAGCACCTGCTTCATCAGGATGATCCGCCCGCGCGGGGAATCCATCTCCTGGCCGAGCTCCTGGTAGGTCGGGCACGCCGGCAGGCAGAAGCCGCAGTGCACGCAGGCCTGCACGGCCTTCGCCATCGCCTCGCCCATCGGGCCGTGCTGTTCCGGTCGGATCGCGTGTTGCATCGCTCAGTCCTCGAAGTCCGGAAAACGCCCCGCGGGATCCAGCGCCCGCTTCACCGCCGTCATCACCGCCGCCGTTCGGCGCGGCCCGAGCCAGCGCGGCCCGTCGCCCCGGAGGAGCACGCCCGCCCAGGGCGACGCCGGCAGCGGGCGGGCGGGCGGCAGGGAGACGTACCCCGCGTTGCCTCCGGCGCCGATCCACGCCCGCGCGCCCTCCTGCGCCCGCACCCACGCCACGAAGGCCGGCACGTCGCCCGAGGTCAGGAGCACCTTGGCCAACGCGCCCCCCGGATGCGCCCAGCCGAACCCGGTCACCGCCGTCCAGAGTTCCGTGGCCTCCGCCGCCGCCAGCTCGCGGCCGGGAAAGCGCCCGAGCAACTCCGCCACCAGCGGCCCTAGCGCGGTCTCACCGGCCCCGAGGCGCACGAAAACCGCGGGCTCGTCGACCGCCGCCTCGAGGGCGTCCAGTTCCCAGCGCCCGCCCGCGCAGGCGCGCAGGAGCCGCACCTGGTCCGCCGCGTCGCGGGCCGTGAGCCGCAGCGTGCGGGTCGCCGCGGGCCGCGGGAAAACCTTGAAGGTCAGCTCGGCCAGCACCCCGCAGCAGCCGGCGCTGCCGACAAGGAACTTGGGCAGGTCGAAGCCCGCCGCGTTCTTGACCACCTTGCCGCCCACCCGCAGCAGCCGCCCTTCCCCGTCCACGAAGCGCGCCCCCAAAATGAAATCGCGCACGCCGCCGAACCGCCAGCGGCCGGGCCCGGACAGGCCCGCGGCCACCGTGCCGCCGAGGGTCGCGCCGGCCGCCGCCAAAGGCGGGTCGAACGGCAGGTACTGGCCCCGCTCCGCCAGCACCGCGGCCAGCTCCGCGAGGGGCGTGCCCGCCCGCGCGGTAAAGGTGAACTCGTCCGGCTCGTACTCGACGATGCCCCGCAGCGCCCGGGTGGACACGGGCGTGCACCCGGGGGCCGCCGCGGCCAGCCGCGCCTTGGTGCCGGCACCGACCGGCAACACCCGCGGATGGGCGCGGACGGCGGCGACCAGTTCCTCGGGGGTCGTGGGGCTCATTCGCGCGCGATGACGCCCGCCCGCTCGAGCGGGTGCAGGCCGGTGTGCGTGAGGGCGGGGGCGGCCCCGTCCGGGAACATCTTGCCCGGGTTGGCGATGCCGGCCGGATCGAAGGCGGCGCGCACGCGGCGCAGCAGGTCGAGTTCCTCCGGCGGGAACATCACGGGCAGGTAATCGCGCTTCTCGACGCCCACCCCGTGCTCCCCGGTGATCGAGCCGCCCATCTCGACGCACATCCGCAGGATGCGGCCGGCGAGTTCCTCGGCCCGCCGCAGGCCGTCCGGCTCGCGGCCATCGTAGAGGATGAGGGGGTGCAGGTTGCCGTCCCCCGCGTGGAACACGTTCGCGCACCGGAGGCCCGTCTCGCGCGACCAGGCCTGGATCCGCCGCAGCGCCTCACCGAGGCGGCGGCGGGGCACCACGCCGTCCTGCACGAGGAAGTCCGGGGAGAGCCGGCCGACGGCGCTGAAGGCACTCTTGCGGCCCTTCCAGATGGCGAGGCGCTCGGCCGCATCGCGCGCCGGCCGCACCTCGACGGGACGGCTGGCCGCGAGGATCGCGTCGAGCCGCAAGCGGTCCGCCGCGACCACCTCGCGGGGACCCTCGAGTTCCACGATCAGCACGGCCTCGCAGCCCGGCGGGTATTCGGCGTGGACCGCCGCGGTCGCCGCCTGCAGCGCCAACTGCTCCATAATCTCGATCGCCCCGGGCAACAGGCCGCTCGCGATCACCGCGGCGACCGCATCGCCGGCCTGCTCCAGCGTGGCGTACCCCGCCAGCACGGTGTGGAAGCACTCCGCCCGCGGCAGCAACTGCAGCGTCACCTCCAGCGCGATGCCGAAGAGGCCCTCGTTGCCCACGAACAGGCCCGTCCAGTCCGGCCCCGCCTGTTCCCGGCTGGCGCCCCCGAACTCGACCACCTCGCCGGTCGCGAGCACGGCCTTCAGGCCAAGCACGTGGTTGGAGGTCATCCCGTACTTGAGGCAATGGGCCCCGCCCGCGTTGAAGGCCACGTTCCCGCCGATCGTGCACACCGGCTGGCTCGAGGGGTCGGGCGCGTAGTAGAGGCCGTGGGGCTGCGCCGCCTGGGTGACGGCGAGGTTCACCACCCCCGGCTCGACCACGGCGATCCGCTCCGCCGGATCGAGGCGCAGGATCCGGTTCAGGCGGTTGAGGGTGATGACGATGCCGCCCGGCACTGGCAGCGCGCCGCCGGAGAGGCTCGTGCCGCTGCCCCGCGCCACGAAGGGCACGCCGTGCCGGTGGCACCAGCGCACGGCGGCGATGACCTCGTCGGCGGTGCGCGGCGCGATCACGGCCGCCGGGCGGGCGGCGAAGGCGGTCAGCCCGTCGCTCTCGTAGGCCGCCAGCGGCGCCTCGTCGGCCAGCAGGCTCCCGGGACCGAGCAAAGCCGCGAGTTCGGCGCGGATCCGGGCGGGGTCAGGCGGGCCGCTCATCCTCGGGCGCGGCGCTCAGCGGCCGTAGACCACATACCACTTGTCGTCGTAGAGCGGATGCTCCGCGAGTGGACGGAGGCCGGCGGCCGCCATCCATTCCCGCGTTTGGTCGCGGGTCACCTGGAGCTTGGGATCGTTCTTGTGCGGGCCTAGCTCGGGGTGGAAGTCGATCACCGCGATCCGGCCGCCGGGCCGCAGGTAGCCGGCGAGGCTGCGTAGGTAGGTCGCGCGATCCTCGATGTGGTGCAGGACGTCAAAAATGAACGCCACGTCGACATCCTTGGCGGGAAGCCGCGGGTCCGTGAACTGACCGAGCACCGGGCGCACGTTGGCCGCGCGCGCCTCCTCCGCCTTCCGGGCGATGTGGTCCACCAGGCCCTGGTCGATGTCCACCGCGTAGACTCGGCCCTGCGGCACCGCGCGGGCCAGCGGCAGGGTGAACACGCCGGAACCGGCGCCGATGTCCGCCACCACCGCTCCCGGCGCGAGCCCGAGCCGGGCGACCACCTCGTCGACCTTCAGGCGCGTCACCCGGTTCTGGCTATCGAGGGTCTTAAGCCACTCGTCGGTGGACCGGGCCCCGAGCTGGGCGTGCGCCGGGACCGCCGCCAGCAGGGCCACGGCAAGGGCCACGAGGGAAAGGAGGGGAACGCGGGGCATCGTCCTCAAGACCGGGGCACGACGGAGGTTTGACAAGGCCGAAAACCGGCGGGCTCAGCCCGCCGCCGGGGCGCTCCGGCCGAGCCAGCGGTAGAGCGGCCAGCCCGCCACCACGGGGACCAGCCCGACCAGGCTGAGCACGCCCGCGTAATCGATCGCCGCCTGCAGCATCCACGCGCAGGTGAGGCAGAAAAGCAGCGGCAGCACCGGATAGAACGGGACCGGGAAGGGGCGTTCGATGCCCTGGTCGCGCGACCGGAGCACGAACAGGGAGATCCCGGTGAGCAAAAAGAAGGCCCAGAATACGGGCGCCGTGCACTTGAGCAGGGTGTCGAAGCCGCCGTGCCCCTGCCAAGTGACGGGCCCGAGCCCGACCCCGGCGAGGGCGCCCCCGACGAGCGCGCGGCCGGCCGGGTGACCGAGAAGGAACACCAGCGCGAGCGTGCAGCCGAGCTGGGCGAGCAGCGCGGCGGCGGGCACCCCGCGCCCGGAGTCGCGGCGCGCCAGAAACCGGAGTGCCGGGAAATCCGCCCCCGCCCCCGAGTAGATCCGGGCGCCAGTGAGGGTCAGGCCGTTCACCGCCCCGAGCGCGGAGATCATCACGAGCACCGACATCACCGCCGCGCCCGCCGGCCCGAGCGGGCCCTGCAGCACGTCGGCCGCGATCGCCTTCGCCTCGCGCGCCCGGGCGAACCCGAGGCCGTGGAGGTAGGCCGCATTGACCAGCAGGTAAACCAGGGCCACCCCGGCGGTGCCGAGCAGCAGCGCGCGCGGGATGTCGCGGCGCTTGTCCCGCATCTCCGCCACGATGAAGGCCGCATCGTTCCAGCCACCGTAGGTGTAGAGTACGAGGATGAGCGCCAAGCCGATCCCCGCCCCGGCCGCGGGGGCCGCCGCCGGCTCCGCGGGCGCCTGCGGCCAGCCGAGCCCCGCGACCACGATGGCCGCGAGGCCCACGACCTTGAGCGCGGTCAGCACGTTCTGCGTGCGCCGGCCGGACTGCAGCCCCGCGAGGTTGAGCAGGGTCAGGCCGGTGACGGCGGCGGCCGCCAGCCACGGGGCGGCGGCCGGCCCGAGGCCCCAGAGCCGCGCCGCGTAGTCCGCGAACACGAAGCCCATCAGCCCGATGCTGCCGCTCATCAGCACGACGAGTTGCGACCAGCTGAACAGGAACCCCATCCCGGGGCCGAAGGCGCGCCGGAGGAAAAAGTAATCGCCCCCCTCGCGCGGGTAGGTCGTCGCGAGTTCCGCGTAGCACAGGGCCCCCACCACGGACAGCGCGCCGCCGAGGGCCCAAACCAGCATCGCCTCCGCCGGGCTCGCGACGCAGCTGAGGATGAACGGGGCCGTCTCGTAGATGCCCGCGCCGACGACGATCCCGATGATCACGGAAACGGCGTCGCCGAGGGAGAGATGGCTCGCGGGGGCGGAGGGGGCGGGGGCGGACATCGCGGCGCCACCGCACCGGATGCGCGCGGGGGCGTCAATGCCGCGGCGCGGCGAGTCTTCGCTTCCGTTTTCCGGCGGGGGGCGATTTCCTCTCCCCGCGCCCATGCAAGAACTCCTGCGCGACGCCCGCATCCGGCGCCTCCTCCTGGCGAACACCTGCAGCGCGGTCGGCACGGGCATCACGGTGTTCGCCGTGCCCTGGCTGCTCGTGCAGCAGCCGGGGGGCAGCACCGCCTACCGCTGGGCCACGGTCGCCACGACGCTCGCGCTCTTCGTCGCCGCCCCGTACTATGGCGCCTGGGTCGACGCTCATTCGCGCAAGTCCGCGCTGCTGCTGAGCGAGCTCTGGTCCGCCGCCTCGTCGGTGATCCTCGCGGGGCTCGGGTTCGCCCTCGACGGCTTCGGCACCGGCCCGCTGGTGGCCGCGTACTTTGCCGGGATGCTCTACTACACGCTGCACTACCCGGCGAAGTTCGCGCTCATCCAGCAGACGTTCGACCGGTCCCACTACCAGTCCCTGATCGGGCTCCTCGAGATCCAGGGCCAGGCCGCGATGATGCTCGCCGGGGCCCTCGCGGGGCTCCTGCTCGGCCGGGTGCCACTCAGCCTCATTCTCGCGGTGAACGCCGCCGCCGGCATCGCCAGCTACCTCCTCCTACGCGGGCTGCCTTACACGGCGACCCACCTCGGCCCCACCACCGCGCCGGCGCCCGCCTCGGTCTGGCACGGCGTGGCGGAGGGGGGCCGGTGGCTGCTCGCCCGCCCGCGGCTCGCGGTGTTCTTCACCTGCACGCTGCTGCCGTTCGTCGTCGTGATGGCCGCGAACTACCTCTTCCCCGTCTACGTCAGCCAGACCCTCGCCGCGGGCCCGGAATGGTTCGCCGGGGGCGAGATCACGTTCGCCGCGGGCGCCATCCTCGCCGGGCTGCTGCTGCCCCGCCTCATCAGCCGCCACAGCGCCGCCGCGACGGTCCCCGTCACGATGCTCGTCTTCCTCGCCGGGCTGCTCCTGCTCGCGGCCGTCCACCTGCCCCTGCCCTACCTCTGCGCGGGCGCGCTCCTCGGGTTCGGCAACGCGGGGTGCCGCGTCGCCCGCAGCGCGCTGCTGCTGCACCTGGTGCCCAACGCGGTGATGGGCCGGGTCGGCGGCTTCTACTAGGTGCTCGACCGCGTGCTGCGCACGGCGCTCGTGCTCGCCATGGGGATCATCGACGCCCACGGTCCCCCCGTGGGATTCGCCCTGCTCGCCGCCGTCCTCCTCCTCGCCCTCGCCGGGGCGCTGCGCACCCGCGCCGCCGCCCGGCCCGCCGCCCCCGCCTGAACCCCGATGCTCCGCGCCCTCCTCCTCGACTTCGACGGGCTCATCCTCGACACCGAGACGCCCCTCATCGACGCCTACGCCCGGGTCCACGCGGACCACGGCGTGCCCTTTGATCGCACGCGCTTCCTGCACGGGGTCGGCCACGCGGAGTACGCCTTCGATCCCTGGCACGGCTTCAGCCCCCACGCCGACCGCGCCGTGCTCGAGGAGGAATGCCGGGCCGCCAAGGCCGGGATCATCCTCGCCCAGCCGATCTTGCCCGGCGTGGAGGCCCTCCTCACCGCCGCCGCCGCCGCCGGCTGGTCGATGGCGGTCGTCTCCAACTCGCCGCGCGAGTGGGTCGACCCGCACCTCGATCGCCTCGGCCTCCGCGGGCACTTCCGCCACACGGTCTGCCGGGGCGACGCGCCCGCCCCCAAACCCGAGCCAGACCTGTACCGGCTCGCCCTCAACCAGCTCGGCGTCCGCGCGTCCGAGGCCGTGGCCTGCGAGGATTCGCACACCGGCACGCTCGCCGCCCGCCGCGCCCGGGTCTGGACGGTCGCCGTGCCCAACGCCTCCACCGCGCACCACGACTTCTCGCACGCCGACTGGCTTGTCCCCTCGCTCGCGGAGGTTTCCCCCGCCGCGCTCCGCGCCCGCTTCGGGCAACCCTAGCCCGCGGCGACCGTCTTTCCCCCCGATGCACCCCACCCGGTTCCCGTTCGCGGCCCTGTTCGCCCTCCTCCTCGCCGCCGCGCCACCCGCCACCGCGGCCACGCCCGCCCTCCCCGCCCGCCCGAACGTCCTCTTCATCGCGATCGACGACCTCCGCGACTGGGTCGGCTTCCTCGGCGGCCACCCGCAGGCCCGCACGCCCAACTTCGACCGCCTTGCGCGGATGGGCACCGCCTTCACCCGCGCCTACTGCGCCTCGCCCTCCTGCAACCCCTCCCGCGCCGCCCTGATGTCCGGCCTGCGCCCCTCCACCTCGGGGGTCTACGACAACGGGATCGACTTCCGCCCCCTGATCGCCCCGGAGCTCACGCTGCCGCACCTCTACCGCTCGGCGGGCTACTTCGTCCACGGGGCCGGGAAGATCTACCACGAGTCTTACCGCCGCACCTCGGAGTGGGAACATTACCTCGAGAAGGAACGCGCCTACCCGCCCGTGCCCCCGGGCCGCAGCGACGGCGTCGGCGGGATCAAGTTCGCCCCGCTCGACTGCCGCGATGATGAGCTGCCCGACTGGGGCATCGCCGACTACGCCATCGCGTCCCTCGCGCGCCCGCACGACCGGCCCTTCTTCCTCGCGGTGGGCTTCCACAAGCCGCATATGCCCTGGAATGTCCCGCGGAAGTGGTTCGACCTCTTCCCCCTCGACCAGATCCAGCTGCCCCCGACGCGCGCGGACGACCTCGCCGACCTGCCGCCCGCCGCGCTGCGGATGGCCGGGGCCGAGCGCGACCACCGGGCCATCCGCGAGTCCGGCCGCTGGCGCGAGGCCGTGCAGGCCTACCTCGCCACGATCGCGTACTGCGATATGAACCTCGGCCGCGTGCTCGACGCCCTCGAGGCCTCGCCACACCGCGACCGCACGATTGTCTGCCTCTGGAGCGACCACGGCTGGCACCTCGGCGAGAAGGAGCACTGGCGCAAGTTCGCGCTCTGGGAGGAGGCTACCCGCGCACCGCTGCTCTGGGTCGTGCCCGGCCTCACCCGCCCCGGCTCGCGCTGCGACCGACCGGTCGACTTTATGGGCATCTACCCGACGCTCGCTGAACTCTGCGGGCTGCCCGTCCCCGCGCACCAGGAGGGCGTGAGCCTCCTGCCGCTGCTGCGTGATCCCGCCGCACCGTGGGACCGCCCCGCCCTCACGAATTACCGCTTCGGCAACCACGCCGTCCGCACCACCGGCTGGCGCTACATCCGCTACGCCGACGGCGGGGAGGAGCTGTACGATGAGACCGCCGACCCGCGCGAGTGGACGAACCTCGCCGCGCGGCCCGAGTTCGCCGCGCGCAAGGCGGAGCTCGCCGCCCATCTGCCCCGCGTGAATGTCCCCTCCCCGCCCGAAAAGGGCGCCGCCGGGAAGAAGAAATCCGCGCGCCAGCGCTGACCCCGCGGAGCCGCACCCGGCCGCTCAGCGTGCCAGCGGCCGGAGCAGGGCGAACTTGCCGCTCGCGGCCGGCGCGAGGGTGCGGCGGCGGAACGCCCGCACGCGCGCGCCGCCACCCAGCAGCGCCGCCAGCGCCCCCTCGACCGCCGCGTGTTCCGCGGTCGCGTCCGCCACGTAGTGGAAATCCCACCGCGCCTCGCCGGTCTGCACCAGCGAGTAATGCCAGCAGGAGAACGCCGCCGGCAGCGCCGCGTCCACGTCCGCCGGCGACACCAGCGAGCCGTCCGCGCGGAAGTGCAGGTTGCCCTCGCGCCCCAGCAGCCGGTAGCCGGCGGGGAAACGCTGGACGATGTCGCCGGTGTGATAGCGCAGCAGCGGCATCGCCTCCCGGTCCCGCGTGGTGACGTGGATCTGGAAGACGTCGGGCAGGCCCGGGCGCCAGGGCACGAGCTCGATGAAGGCATTGGCGTCAATGACCCGGGAGTCGTCCCGGAACGCCTCGCCGACGAACAGGTAGCCCGCCTCGGTGGAGCCGTAGAGGTCGACCTGCGGCGCGGGAAAGACCTCGGCGATGCGCTGGCCGTGCTGGCGGCTCGCCTTGCCGTAGGTGAGGATCACCGCCCGCAGGCTCGGCACGCTCACGCCCCGCCGCCGCGCCGCCCGGGCCAGCAGCGAGAGGTAGACGGGCTCGCCCTCGAGCACCTCGGGACGCGTCGCCTGCAACTCGCGCACGATGCGGTCCCACTCGCCCTCCGGGAACGCGAAGGGATCGCTCGAGAGGTTGAGGTAGACCGTGCCGTCGAAATACCGGTGCGGGAATGGGTGGTCCTCGTAGGGGCAGAGGTTGCTGGAGCACCCCACCGGGGCGAGGACGCACTTGCGGTAGAGCCGGCCGGCGAACTCCCGCAGGATCGGGGAGGCCGCGTAGGCGCGCGCGGTCTGCGCGTTCCACCAACCCTCCTCCATGATCACGGTCATCGGCGACTGCGTCGTCCCGCCCGTGCTCTCGTACTCGTAGCGCCGCTGCTGCAGGCCGCGCTCGATCTCCGCGTAATCGCGGAAGAAGGCCTGGTGGCCGCGCCGCACGATCTCCTGCTTCGACAGCACCGGGATCTCCCGGAAGCACGCCCACGCCAGCGGCTCCGCGTGCAGCGGGAAACGTTCCCCGTAGAGGGGGCTCCGCGCGTAGATCCGCCGCACCTCCGCCTCCAGCGCCGCCGGCACGCGACCCTCCGCCGCGACGCCGAGGGCCGCGGGCGAGTTGGCGAATTGGGGCGCGGGCATCGTGCGGGCAGCAAACGGCCGGCCCGGGCCTTGTCAAACGGCCGGCGCCCCGCCCCGGCGCCGGAACGCCCGGTAAAGGAGCAGCGCGTTCAGCACCAGCGCGTGCGTGATGCCCCCCGTCTCCGCCAGATGGAAGACCTCCGCCTCCGGCCGCGTCTCCACCGCCAGTTCCTCATCCGGATCCCAATCCAGGTCGTGCCCGGGCTCCGCCCCCTCGATCAGCACGAAATGCGAGCGGTTCGACTGGATCGCCGGGTTGGGGTGCACGCTCCCAAGCAGATGCGCCGCGCCGCCCGCGTAACCCGTCTCCTCCCGCAACTCGCGCCGCGCGGTCGCGACCGGATCCCGGTCGTCCGGGTCCATCATCCCGCCCGGGATCTCCAGCGAGAACCCGTCGATCCCGAAGCGGAACTGCCGCACCAGCACGATCCGCGCGTCAGGGGTCACCGCCACCACGTTCACCCAGTCAGGCGGACGCACCACGATGAACTCGCGCTCCGTGCCGCGTCCGGGATGCCGGTAGCGCACGCCGTGCACGTCGAAGATCCGCGTGGTGAGACGGACCTCGTGACCAAGGCGTTGCCAGCGGGCGGGGCCGGTGGAGCTCATAAAAAAGCCTCCCGGCGCGGGGCGCGGGAGGCAGGAAAGGGCAAAGGGGGAACGCTTACTTCTTGGCCGGAACCTTGAGCTTCTGGCCGACCGAGAGCTTGTTCCAGTTCACGCCAGGGTTGACCGCCTGAAGATCCTGGATCGAGACGCCGAGCGTGCGGGCGATCTTGGTGCCACCGTCGCCGGCCTTCACGAGGTACTCGCTAGGACCAGCGACCGCGGGGCCGGACTTCTTGCCCCCTTTGTCGGCCGCGACCACGGGCTTCTTCATCGCATCCTCGATCTTAGTGATCGAGGTCTGGAACTCGCCGAGCTTGCCGCCGACCGCGTTGAAGGCCTCCTGCGTCGAGCGGGTGAGATCGCGGACGTCCTTCGCCGCCTTGTCGGCCGCCGCGGCCGCGCTGCTCACCTGTGACTCCATCGCATCGACCTTGTCGACGCGGGGCTGGTGCTCCGCGACGCCGCGGTTGGCCTTCGAGGCCTGGGCCAAGGCGATGCCGCCGAGCACCACGCCGACCAGGCCGACGAGGATACCGGCGATCGGGAGCATATTATTATTTTCGCGAGAGATCGTGTCCATGGAGGAGAGAGGAAAAGACGACTCCAAGTCCAACCTC
>Ga0194134_10002634_pt1 | contig 20809 bp, 19 predicted proteins | sample TA2KigOff0mmetaG_FD_148602 | JGI IMG/M metagenome (GOLD analysis project Ga0194134, IMG submission 148602) | Freshwater microbial communities from Lake Tanganyika, Tanzania - TA2015056 Kigoma Offshore 0m | ecosystem: Environmental > Aquatic > Freshwater > Lake | place: Tanzania: Lake Tanganyika... | reverse complement strand
CGGAGATCGTTCCCATGAAACTGGCCCCTACCCCTGAAGCATCGACCCTGCAACTCGGAGCCATCGCCTTTGCGATTGCCCTCGGCGCACTCACAGCGCCCCTCGCGGCGCAGGAAAAGGTCCTGCGCATCGCGATGACTGCAGCCGATATCCCGCGCACTTTGGGCCAACCCGACCAGGGCTTTGAAGGCAACCGCTTCACCGGGATCCCGATGTACGACGCGCTGACGCACTGGGATCTGTCCAAGGCCGATGCACCGAGCGTTTTGATCCCGGGCCTTGCCACCTCCTGGGCGGTCGATGCCAAGGACCGGACGAAATGGGTGTTCAAGCTCCGCCCGGGGGTGAAGTTTCACGATGGCTCGGAGTTCAACGCCGATGCGGTTGTGTGGAATGTCCAGAAGGTGCTCGACAAGGCTGCCCAGCACTTCGATCCCTCACAGATTGGAGTGACCACCTCGCGGATGCCCACACTGCGCTCGGCCCGCAAGGTCGACAACCTCACGGTTGAGCTCAGCACCAGCGAGCCCGATGCCTTTCTCCCGCTCAACCTCACCAATCTGTTCATGGCCTCGCCAGCGCACTGGGCGGCAAAGCTCGCTGCAGTTCCTGCCTCGGTGAGCGACCCGGCGGAGCGCACCAAGCAGGCGTGGGCGGCGTTTGCCGCTGACGCCTCCGGCAGCGGTCCGTTCCGGATGGCGCGTTTCGTGGCGCGCGAGCGGCTCGAACTCGCCGCCAACAAGGCCTACTGGGACCCGGCCCGTGCACCCAAAGTGGATCGGGTGGTGCTGTTGCCGATGCCCGAGGCCAACGCCCGCACGGCTGCGCTCCTCTCGGGCCAGGTCGACTGGATCGAGGCTCCCGCCCCCGACGCCATCGCGCAGATCCGGCAACGCGGCTTTACCGTCTACAGCAACGCCCAACCGCACGTGTGGCCGTGGCAGTTGTCCTTTGCCGAAGGTTCCCCCTGGCTCGACAGGCGGGTACGTCATGCTGCAAACCTGTGCGTAGACCGCGAGGGTCTGCAAAAGCTCCTTGGCGGCATGATGGCAATCCCGAAGGGCACCGTTCCCCCGGGTCATCCCTGGTGGGGCAACCCGAAGTTCGACATCAAGTACGACGTGGCTGCGGCACGCAAACTGATGGGCGATGCGGGCTTTTCCGCAGCCAAACCGCTCAAGGTGAAGGTTCAGATCTCCGCATCGGGATCGGGGCAGATGCAGCCGCTGCCGATGAACGAATTCGTGCAGCAAAGCCTCAAGCAGTGCTATTTCGACGTGGACTTTGACGTGATCGAGTGGAACACGCTCTTCACCAATTGGCGCAAGGGCGCCAAGGATCCGAGCGCCAACGGCGCCAATGCAACCAACGTGAGCTTTGCAGCAATGGATCCTTTTTTTGCGATGGTGCGCTTCACGAGTTCGGCAACCGTTCCTCCCACGTCGAACAACTGGGGCTATTTCGTGAACAAGGAGTTTGACGACCTGATTGCTGCCGCGCGAACCTCCTTCGACGACAAGGCAAGAGACGCAGCGCTCGCACGCCTGCATGCGCGCATCGTCGAAGAGTCGCCCTTCGTGTGGATTGCCCACGACGTGGGGCCCCGCGCAATGAGCGCACGGGTGAAGGGTGTGGTGCAACCGCGCTCCTGGTTCATCGACATTGCCCCGATGTCGCTCCAGTAGCCTGGCAGCGCCCTCGTTCGCCCACCGCGCCACACCTTCCCGGGTTCAAGCGCCCGCCCATGGGGTTTCTGCTGAGGCGGGTGCTGCTCAGCCTGCCGATCATGCTCGGGGTGGCGCTGGTGTGCTTTGCACTGGTGCATCTTGCACCGGGCGATCCGCTGGTATCGGTTCTTCCGCCTGACGCCTCGGCGGCACTGCAGGAACAACTGCGCCAGCTTTATGGCTTTGACCGGTCCTACCCCGAACAGTTTCTGAGCTGGATCTGGCGCGCGCTCCAGGGGGATCTCGGTACCTCGATCGCCACCAACCGCCCGGTGAGCGCCGAGGTGATGAAAGCCGTCTCCAACACCTTCATGCTCGCCTGCGTTGCCACTGCGATCGGCTTCGTATTGGGCGCACTGTCTGGCTTCGTGGCCGGATACTTCCGCAACTCCTGGGTTGACCGCCTTGCGACCACGCTGGCGGTGGTGGGCGTGAGCGTGCCGCATTACTGGCTCGGCATGGTGCTGGTGATCATTTTCTCCTCGCAACTGATGTGGCTTCCGGCCACCGGGGCAGGACCCGGCGGCTCGAGCGACTGGACCTGGGATTGGGAGCATGTGAAGCACCTCATCCTGCCCGCGCTCACCATGAGCGTGATCCCGATGGGGATCATCGCGCGCACCCTGCGTGCGCTGGTCGCGGAAATCCTCGCGCAGGAGTTCATCGTGGGATTGCGCGCCAAGGGAATGACCGAACTCGGAATCTTCTTTCACGTCGTGAAAAACGCCGCGCCCACGGCGCTCGCGGTGATGGGATTGCAACTGGGCTATCTGCTCGGCGGCTCAATCCTGATCGAAACCGTGTTCTCCTGGCCTGGCACTGGCTTTCTGCTCAACTCTGCAATCTTTCAGCGCGACCTGCCGCTCCTGCAGGGGACTATCCTGGTCCTGGCACTCTTTTTCGTGGTGCTCAACCTGATCGTCGACATGATCCAGTCGGCGCTCGACCCCCGTATTCAGCGCAGTTAGTGCGGCCGCAACCCAGAGAGTCCGCAGGTGCCCGCTGAGCGCTCCGAGGGGTACTGGCGCGGCGTTGGCAGGCGCTTCGTGCAGGACCGCCTTGCGCTGGGCGCGGCCGCCGTTGTGGCAGCGCTGGTGCTGATGGCCTTGCTGGGTAGCTGGCTTGCGCCAGCCGATCCCTTCCAGGCCTCGATGCTCAAGCGACTCAAACCCATCGGTACCGAGGGATTCCCGCTTGGCACCGACGAACTCGGACGCGACATGCTTTCCCGCCTCATCGTGGGCGCACGGCTTTCACTTTTCATGGGAATCACACCCGTGATCGTTGCCTTCGTGATCGGCTCCACACTCGGGGTTGTGGCCGGATACTCGGGCGGCCTGGTCAACAGTGTGATCATGCGCACGATCGACGTGTTCTACGCCTTTCCTTCTGTGCTTCTGGCGATCGCACTTTCCGGAGCGCTCGGTGCCGGCATCTTCAACGCCTTGCTCTCGCTCACCATCGTTTTCATCCCCCCGATCGCGCGGGTGGCCGAAAGCGTCACAACCCAGGTCCGCAACCGCGACTTCGTGGAGGCGGCCAGAGCCTCCGGCGCGGCGGCCTTCACGATCGTACGGGTCCATGTGCTGGGCAATGTCCTCGGGCCGATCTTCGTGTATGCCACCAGCCTGATCTCGGTCTCGATGATCCTGGCTTCGGGATTGTCGTTTCTCGGCCTTGGTGTGAAGCCACCCCAACCGGAGTGGGGACTGATGCTCAACACCCTGCGTACTGCGATCTACACCCAGCCCTGGATCGCAGCGCTCCCGGGTGTGATGATCTTCATCACCTCGATCAGCTTCAACCTGCTCTCCGACGGTCTGCGCTCGGCCATGGAAGTTCGCCAGTGAAAAGCCCCTCCCGAAGCGCAGCAGGTGGCGGTTGCAGCGTGGAAGCGGAGTCCGCCAAAGCGCCGCAACTCACTTCCCCCCGGGCTGTGGCGTGCTGAAGCCATTGATCGAGGTGCGCGGCCTGCGCAAGCACTTTCCGGTCAAGGCAGCGGTTGGCGGCTTTTCGGCAGCGCGCGGCGCAGGACTGCTCTCGAGCGCGCGAAGCGTGGTTCGGGCGGTCGACGGCGTGGATCTCGTGCTCCACGAGGGTGAGACCCTCGGTGTGGTCGGCGAATCCGGTTGCGGGAAGTCCACCACGGCGCGCCTGCTGATGCACCTTCTTGTGCCCGACGAGGGCGAATTGCGCTTTGAGGGGAAGACGGTGGGGCGCGACCTCAGCCTGCGCGACTACCGGCGCCAGGTGCAGATGGTGTTCCAGGACTCGTACTCCTCGCTGAATCCACGGCTCACCGTGCTCGATTCGATCGCCTTTGGTCCGCAGGTCCACGGCGTGCGCACTGTCGAAGCCTACGCCCGTGCCACCGAACTGCTCCGCCAGGTGGGTCTGGATGCTTCGCGCTTCGGCGGGCGTTATCCGCACGAACTCTCGGGCGGGCAGCGTCAGCGGGTTAACATCGCACGCGCGCTCGCCTTGCAGCCTCGGGTCATCATCCTCGATGAAGCGGTGTCGGCGCTCGACAAGTCGGTCGAGGCCCAGGTTCTCAACCTGCTCATGGATCTCAAGGACAGCCTCGGCCTGACCTACCTCTTCATCAGCCACGATCTTCATGTGGTGCGCTACATCTCCGACCGGGTACTCGTGATGTACCTCGGCGAAGCGGTGGAGACCGGCCCTTCGGAGCGCCTGTTTCTGCAACCCGCCCACCCCTACACCGCAGCGCTCCTTGCCTCGATGCCGAGCATGGACCCGGATCAGCGCACCCGCGAGGCCCCGTTGAGCGGAGACCCACCCAATCCGATCGACCCGCCGAGCGGTTGCCGCTTTCATACCCGCTGCAGCCACCGTGTGGGTGCATGTGCACAAGCGGTGCCGGCGCTCGTGCCGGTGGCACAGGTGTTGGAGCATCGCGCCGCCTGCCATATCCATCATCCGCGCTCCGAACATCCGCTGAGTTCCGAGGCATTGCTCCGACGCCAGGCGCCCGACCGCGCGCACCGGCTGGACTGAGCGCGGGATGCATGCAATGAGTCGGGCGCTCGAGATCAGGAACCTGGAGGTGCGCTTCGGACGCCCACCTCGGCAGGTGGCTGCGGTGAACGACGTGAGCCTGCAACTCGCAGCCGGCCAGACCCTTGCGCTGATCGGCGAGTCGGGCTCCGGCAAGAGCGTGACGCTGCGCGCAATCCTGCGGCTGCACTCCCCGCGCTCGAGCACGACGCGCGGCAGTATCCGGGTTGGTGCGCACGATGTGATGACCCTCTCGCCGAGGGCACTTGCGGACTTTCGCGGCGCAGTGGCCGCAATGGTCTTCCAGGAGCCGCTGCTGGCGCTCGACCCGGTGTATCCGGTAGGACAGCAGATCATCGAGACCATGGTGCGGCACCGGACCTGCAGCCCGGCGCAGGCCCGCCGGCGCGCCGTTGAACTCCTCGAGCAGGTACACATCCCGAGTCCTGAGCGCAGGATCCATGCCTACCCGCACGAAATGTCGGGAGGCATGCGTCAGCGCGCCATGATCGCACTGGCGCTCAGTTGTGCACCGCAACTCCTCCTTGCCGACGAGCCCACAACAGCGCTTGACGCGACGGTACAGATTCAGATCCTCCTTCTGCTGCGCGAGATGCAGCAGGCGCTGGGGCTCGCGATCGTCTTTGTCACGCATGACATCGGCGCCGCCGTGGAGGTTGCCGACCAGATTGCAGTGATGTATGCAGGGCGGATCGTGGAGGAGGGCTCCGCACGCGCCGTGCTGCGCAACCCACGGCATCCCTATACCCAGGCGCTCCTCGCGAGCCGCGCCCACGGTGCACTCAACAAGGGCGAGCGACTCGCGGCAATCCCTGGATCTCCCCCCGACCTTGCAAGGCTTCCACCGGGCTGCGCTTTTGCCGAACGCTGTACCCGGGCGCAGGCGCGCTGCCTTGAGGAAGCGCCTCGACTCGACGCACGCGACGCCGGGGATGCCCCCGCCACCCGCGATGCCCCTGCCACCTGCGATGCCCAAGTCGCGAAGGATGACCGGGACACCCACCCGGTCCGTTGCTTCTTTCCCCTGTCTGCGGCGGCCGGGGACATGAACTGAGCCACGGTCGCCTGGCTGCCCGCTCAGACCTGCCCGCCCAGACCTGCCCGCTCAGACCTGCCCGCTCAGACCTGCCCGCGCGCGGCCAACCCGCTTCAATTCTGCCGGAGTGCCACGATGCGCATCCTTCTCGTGAACCCCAACACCACCGCAACCATGACCGCACGCATCGGTACCGCAGCGCGCCGCGTTGCCTCGGCCTCGAGCCGGATCGAAGCGGTCAACCCACCCGACGGACCGGTCTCGATCGAAGGCTATGTGGACGAGGCCTTTGCAGTACCCGGACTGCTACGCATACTCCGAAGGTCGCAGGGACAGTGGGATGCCTACATCATCGCCTGCTTCGACGACACCGGTCTCGAAGCCGCCCGCTGCCTGGGCGAGGCCCCTGTCATCGGTATCGGCGAGGCGGCCTTTCACCTGGCAAGCCTGCTCTCCAACCGGTTCTCGGTGGTGACCACCTTGTCGCGCTCGGTGGCAGCAATCGAGCATAACCTGCAGCGCTATGGACTGTCTGCACGCTGCAGCAACGTACGCGCCTGTGAAGTACCGGTACTCGCGCTCGACGACCCGGCCTCTGGCGCCACAGCGCGCATCGCCGAGGAGATCGCTGCGGCGTTGCGCGAGGATCGCTCCGAGGCCATCGTGCTGGGATGCGCCGGAATGGCCGAGTTCGCATCCGAACTGAGTAGCCGCTTTCAGGTCCCCGTGGTCGACGGGGTGGCCGCTGCGGTCAGGCTTGCCGAAAGCCTGGTGGGACTCGGGCTGCGGACCGCAAAGATCGGACCCTATGCGGTTCCCGCCCCCAAGGCCTACAGGGGTCAATTCGAAGCCGACAGCTTCTGAGCCTTAAGATATCGAATAGGGGTTGTGGCGTGCTTCCGGCACTCCGCAACCCGGCTGTGGTGTCCCGCTGCCATCGGCCGCTGTCATGTCGCGCTGTCATCTCACGCTGTCATCTCGCGCTTTCATCTTCCGCTGTCATGTCCATCAGCCAAGCCCGTTCGTCTTGAACCCAGCACGCGGCTCACTGCGCGCCATTCGGTAGCCAAACCACCTCGTCCAACCCGTCAGCCAACCCACATCGTCCTGCACACCACACCCCGCGGAGCGTACCAATATGCAACATTCCCTTCCCCCCCTGCCTTATGCCATCGACGCGCTTGCGCCGCATATCTCGCGCGAAACCCTCGAGTTTCATTACGGCAAGCATCATCAGACCTACCTTAGCAACCTCAATAACCTGATCAAGGGAACCGAGTTCGAGGGGGCAAGTCTCGAGGACATCGTCTGCAAGTCCTCAGGCGGACTTTTCAACAATGCCGCGCAGGTGTGGAACCACACCTTCTACTGGAACAGCCTCAGGCCCCAGGGTGGTGGCCAACCCTCCGGCGCACTCGCTGCTGCCATCGACGCAAAGTGGGGGAGCTTCGACGCATTCCGCGATGCCTTCACCAAGAGCGCGATCGGAAACTTCGGATCGAGTTGGACCTGGCTGGTGAAAAAGCCCGACGGTACCGTCGACATCGTCAACACCAGCAACGCAGCCACTCCACTCACTTCAGGCGACAAGCCCCTGATGACCTGCGACCTGTGGGAGCACGCCTACTACATCGATCACCGCAATCGTCGTGCCGACTACCTCAATGGCTTCTGGGCACTGCTCAACTGGGAGTTCGCCGAGCACAACTTCGCCTGAGCCGCGCGCCGGCGGCGTAGTCCGCCGGACGCACCCAACCCGCCGAACGCGGCCAACCCGCACCCCCGGTTGCGCAGTCCGCATCCCTGAAGCGTCCGCGCCCTGCGCGAGCATGGCCGGGCCGAGCTGCGGGCTCCTCTGTTTGCGGCCCGCTAGTCCCGAGACTCCGCCATGCTGCCCTACGCGCTCAGCATTTTCCTGTCTGCGTTTCTCCTCTTCCTCGTCCAACCGCTCATCGCCAAGCAGATCCTCCCCTGGTTTGGAGGGGCAGCATCGGTGTGGAACACCTGCATGCTCTTTTTTCAGACGCTCCTCCTTGCGGGCTACGCCTACGCAGACCGAAGCGTGCGCTGGCTCAGCCCTGGGCGCCAGGTTCTGCTGCATGCGATCCTGCTTGTCGTTTCGCTGGCGAGCCTTCCCATCGTGGCGAGCGAAGCCTGGAAGCCGCTCGGCGAAGAGGACCCGATCCTGCGCATCCTCGGACTTCTTGCGGCCACGATCGGTCTGCCCTACCTGATGCTGTCCACCACCACACCGTTGCTCCAGGCGTGGTACTGGCGCCGCTTTCGTTCGGCAGTGCCCTACCGCCTCTTTGCGCTTTCCAACGCAGCTTCGCTTGCGGCCTTGCTCGGCTATCCAACCCTGATCGAGCCCTACTTCGGAGGCCGGGATACAGCCTATGCGTGGTCGCTTGGCTACCTGATCTTCGCGCTGCTCTGCATCTTTGCGGGGTGGAAGTCGCTGCGCGGAGTATCCGGATACCCCGGCGGGGCTGAGGTTGGCGTGGGGATGAAGGGGGCAGCGGCTGCCGAGGCTGACAGAGCCGCCGGGCATGGCAAAGCCGCTGATGCTGGCACCGTTGCCGGGCATGGCGAAGCAACCGGGCATGGCACAGCTTCCGATCCGCTCGCCACGCGGATCCAGTGGGTGGCGCTTTCGGCACTCGGCTCGGCCACCCTGCTTGCGGTCACCAATCACCTCACGCAGAACATTTCGTCGGTGCCGTTCCTCTGGGTACTGCCGCTTGCGCTCTACCTGCTCAGCTTCATCGTGTGCTTTGACCGGCCAGCGTGGTACCGGAGACGCCTCTGGGGCCTGGGGGCTGCCGCGAGCCTGCCGGTGATGGTTCACTACGCCGACTCTCTTGCCCTTTTCCAGGTGGGCGGACTCTATGCACTCGGGCTCTTTCTGGTTTGCATGTTTTGCCACGGCGAACTTGTACAACTCAAGCCCCACCCGAGCAGGCTCACCGGTTTCTACCTCGCGATGTCGCTCGGAGGCGCCCTCGGTGCGCTTTCGATCGCAATCGGCGCGCCGCTGATGCTCGACGGGTACTACGAACTCCACCTCACGCTGGCAGCCGTCGCCTTGATGCTGCTCTGGCGAAGCCTGAATCTGCGCTGGTGGTGGCCCCTGGGCTGCGTGGCGCTTTCTGCTGCACTGGTGCTGATGATCCTGGAGGAACTCAACGACTATCGGCTGGGTATCCGGGAGATGGCACGCAACTTCTACGGCGTGGTGCGCACCCGCGACTACCCGTCCGAACCAGGGTTTCGCTACCTGCTCCACGGTGCGATCAATCATGGCGGGCAACTCCAGGGCGAGGACTACGCGACGATGCCTGCCACCTACTACAGTCCGGCTAGCGGTTACGGTCGACTCTTCGAGGCCCTTCCGGATACGCCGCGGCGTGTGGGGCTGATCGGCCTTGGCGCGGGAGCGCTTGCGGCCTATGCGCGCGACGGTGATCAGTGGGTGATCTACGAGATCAATCCCCTGGTGGTCGACCTTGCCAAGCGGGAGTTCTCGTTCCTTGAACGCATGAAGGCGCCCTACGAGATCGTGATGGGCGACGGGCGGCTTGCGCTTGAACGGGAGTCGTCGCGGCAGTTTGATGTGCTTGCGGTGGATGCCTTCTCCGGGGACTCGATTCCCATGCATCTGGTCACCCGGGAGGCGATGGCGGCCTACCTCAAACACCTCAAGTCCGATGGCGTGATCGTCTTTCAGGCCACCAACCGTTTCGTCGACCTCAAGCCGGTTGCCAAACGGCTCGCAGAGTCCTTTGGGCTGCAAGCGCGACTCGTGGCCGACAACCCTGATTTCGACAGCGGCCCGGAACGCTGGTTTCTTCCCACAGACCAGATCGTGATGACCCGAAACCGCGCGCTCTTCGAGCACCCGGCCTTCAAGGATTCGCTGCCGATCGCCACCCGTCCCGATGTGGGGATCTACACCGACGACCACTCGAATCTGCTGCGGATCCTGAAACGGTGAAGTCCGCCGCACTCAGGCGGCGAGCATTCCCCTGTCGACGATGAAGTCGACCACGGTCTGCAATCCCTCGGCGGTCTTGAGGTTGGTGAACACCCAGGGCCTCGCGCCGCGCTGCACCGCAGTGTCGCGTTGCATCACCTCGAGGGATGCCCCCACCATCGGGGCGAGATCGGTCTTGTTGATCACCAGAAGATCCGAACGGGTGATCCCCGGGCCTCCCTTGCGCGGGATCTTCTCGCCTGCGGCGACGTCGATCACATAAAGCGTGAGGTCGGAGAGTTCGGGGCTGAAGGTTGCCGCAAGGTTGTCTCCTCCCGACTCGATGAACACGATGTCGGCGTTTGGGTAGCGCTGCAGCATCTGTTCGACCGCATCAAGATTGATCGAAGCGTCTTCCCGGATCGCGGTATGCGGGCAGCCGCCGGTCTCCACGCCCATGATGCGCGACGCCTCGAGTGCACCCGCCACGGTGAGCAAGCGCTGGTCTTCCCGGGTGTAGATGTCGTTGGTTACCACCACCAGATCGAAACGCGTTCGCATCGCCTTGCACAGACACTCGACGAGCGTGGTCTTCCCTGAGCCCACCGGCCCACCGATGCCAACCCGTAGCGCCGGTAATCGTTTACTGCGCATGACCACTCTCCTTCCTTGGGTTGACCGTATAAACCGCGCTCACGACCGGAACAGCCTTGAATACTGGCGCTCATGACGCATACCGGCGATCGCTGCGAGCGGCGCAAAGCCCGCCGGAGCTGCGCAGTCATGCACCAGGGTCGGGCCCGCAGCGCCGGGATCGAGCGCTGCCAGCGTGGTCGGGACAAGCCTGAGCACAAGCCGCTGACCGCTGCTTTGGCCCAGCGGAATGATCCGTACCGCACACTGAACCTGGTTCTCGAGCCAACTCCAACCCCACGCGGTCACGGCCTCGGACGCCGACAGGCCCATGGTGCTTGCACACGCAGCAAAGGCCACCGGAGCCGAGGGCCGTTGGGCGTAGCCGCAAAGCCAGCCGAAGGCCAGCCTTGCCCTGGTCGCGCCGAGATCCTCCTCGCCGAGTTCCAGCGAATGCAGCCAGCGCCGCAGCGACGACCCCACCTGTTGCGTCTCCTCGATCGCCTCGCGCGCGTCGCGCGACGCAAGAAACCAGCGGTCCCAGGCAGCCCAGCGCTCGGTGCCCTCGCGCATGCAACGCTCGAGCACCCGCAGTTCGAGCGGAGCAAACCATTGCGTCCAGTGGCTTTGGATCCAGTCGCGGGCCTGCGCCTCGCTGCGCACCCAGCCCTCATGCGCTGCATGCTCAAAGCCCTGCGAGTAGCTGAAGTTGCCCACCGGCAGGAAGGGCGAAGCCAGCTGGAGCAGGGCGGCGAGCCTGGAGGCGGCGTCAGCGGTGGGCATAGGCGCCAGCCTCAGGCTCGAAGGGGGCGCGTCGTCTCCGGATGGTCAGCCCAAGGCCGATCAGCATGTCGGCAAGTACGCTATCCCACCCAAGCCGCAACCAGGAGGCGGCGAGTTGCACCGGCACATGCCGGTTTCCGAGGTGATAGGCGGCGCGCACGAGGTGGGCAGGGTCCTCGCCGTGGGCGTCGATCACGTCCTCCTCGGCAGCAACAACCCGCGCCCTCAGCGCAGGGCCGAGCAGCAGGTCGCCACCGCGTACGACGCTTCCACGCGGCAGCACGATGCCAACCAGGCGGCCGTCTTCCAGCCGGGCCTTGAGTCGCGAACGGCTTCGCAGGTCGTAGCTGAGGCACAAGATCGCAAGCGAGACCGCCCGCGCGGGGACCTCCTGTGCAGCGGCGGCCTCATGCACAACGCCTGACTCCCAGGCGCCGGCCGGTATCCGACGGGTGAGCCAAAGCAGCGGCGTGGCTGCCTGCGCCGAGTCCTCAGGATCCGGCCCGCTGTCGAGGCGATGCGCCGCATCGAGCTCGGGAACGATCCAGGTGCCCATCGCGCCAGCGGCTCAGCTTTCCCGCACAGGGTCAGAAGAGGAAGTAGCGCTGGGCCATGGGAAGTACCGAAGCCGGCTCGCAGGCGAGCAGGACGCCGTCGGCATGGACCCGATAGTCCTGCGGATCCACACGGATCTGCGGCAGGTATGCGTTGTGCACCATATCGGACTTCCTCAGTCCGCGTATCCCACGGACAGCACTCAACTGCCGCCGCAGTCCGAGCTGCTCCCCAAGACCTGCCTCGAGCGCCGCCTGCGACACAAAACTCAGACACCGCGGTGCCAGCGCCAGTCCGTAGGCTGCAAACATCGGTCGATAGTGGACCGGTTGCGGTGTGGGAATCGAGGCGTTCGGGTCGCCCATCAATGCGGCCACGATGCTCCCGCCCTTGAGAATCAGCGCCGGCTTCACACCAAAAAAGGCGGGCTTCCAGAACACCAGGTCGGCGAGTTTCCCCGGTTCGACCGATCCGACCTCGTGCGCCAGGCCGTGCGCGATCGCCGGATTGATGGTGTACTTCGCGATATAACGCTTGACCCGCTGATTGTCGGCCCTGGCATCGCCCGGGAGACTGCCCCGCTGCTCCTTCATCTTGTGCGCAGTCTGCCAGGTTCTCACGATCACCTCGCCCACGCGCCCCATCGCCTGCGAATCCGACGACATCATCGCGATGGCGCCAAGGTCATGCAGGATGTCCTCTGCGGCGATCGTTTCGCGGCGTATCCGGCTCTCGGCGAAGGCAACATCCTCGGCGATCCCGGCATCGAGGTGGTGACACACCATGAGCATGTCGAGATGCTCATCGATCGTGTTGATGGTGTAGGGGCGGGTGGGGTTGGTGGAGGAAGGAAGTACGTTGGCCTCGCCCACCACCTTCAGGATATCGGGCGCATGGCCACCGCCGGCTCCCTCGCTGTGGTAGGTGTGGATCGTTCGTCCCTTGAAGGCCCGGATCGAGTCCTCCACGAAACCCGACTCGTTGAGCGTGTCGGTATGGATGGCCACCTGCACATCGAAGGCCTCGGCAACGCCGAGGGAGCAATCAATCGCGGCGGGCGTGGTGCCCCAGTCCTCGTGCAGCTTGAGTCCGATGGCGCCCGCACGAATCTGCTCTTCGAGCCCTTCCGGCAGGCTTGCATTGCCCTTGCCCAGAAAGCCCAGATTCACCGGAAGGCCCTCGGCGGCTTCGAGCATCCGCGCAAGGTGCCACGGGCCAGGTGTGCAGGTGGTGGCGTTGGTGCCAGTGGCCGGGCCGGTACCTCCTCCGAGCATGGTGGTGATGCCCGAGTAGAGCGCCTCGTCGACCTGCTGCGGGCAGATGAAATGGATGTGGCTGTCGATACCGCCTGCGGTCACGATCATGCCCTCGCCTGCGATCACCTCGGTCCCCGGGCCGATCACAATCGTGACGCCCGGTTGGATATCCGGGTTTCCCGCCTTGCCAATGGCCGCGATCCGGCCCCCGCGAAGACCGATGTCGGCTTTGACGATGCCCCAATGGTCAACGATCAGCGCGTTGGTCACCACGGTGTCAACCGCCTGCCCGGACGCTGCCTGCGACTGACCCATGCCGTCGCGAATCACCTTGCCGCCTCCAAACTTCACTTCCTCGCCGTAGACGGTGAAGTCGCGCTCCACTTCAATCCACAGTGCGGTGTCGGCCAGGCGGACACGATCACCGGTGGTGGGACCGTAGTGCTCTGCATAGGCTCGCCGCGACAGGTGCAGACTCATGCCAGACCCCCGGTGCTGCTGCCGCCGACCTGCAACCGGGCCTGCGGGTCGAGGTGGCCCATCACCTCCCCGCGAAAACCGTAGACCCTGCGCAGCCCGGCATAGGCCACCAGTTCGACAGTGCGCGCCTGACCCGGCTCGAAACGCACCGCAGTACCAGCGGCAATGTTGAGCCGTTTCCCGCGCGCGGATTTCCGGTCGAAGGAGAGCGTCGGATTGGTCTCGGCAAAATGGTAGTGCGACCCAACCTGGACGGGCCGATCGCCGGTGTTGACCACGCGCAGCGCGATCGTTTCGCGCCCAGGATTGAGAACAATGTTCTCGTCGGGAGTCCAGACTTCACCGGGAATCATGTGTTTCTCCACTTGTTGAGACTTCACCGGGAATCATGTGCCTCTCCTCTCCCTGCCTCGTCCCGGCGTCGTCGTGCTCAGGCAATCGGTTGGTGCACGGTCACCAGTTTGGTGCCGTCGGGGAAGGTGGCCTCGATCTGGATCTCGGGGATCATCTCGGCCACGCCCACCATCACATCGTCGCGGCCCAGAAGCGTCTTGCCCCAACCCATCAGGTCCGCCACCGTTCGTCCGTCACGGGCAGCTTCCATGAGCGCGAGCGAAAGATAGGCCACAGCCTCCGGGTAGTTGAGCTTGAGTCCGCGCGCACGGCGCCTTTCAGCCAGAAGTCCGGCCGCAAAGAGCATCAGCTTGTCCTTTTCGCGTGGCGTGAGGTCCATCCCGGTCGGTCTCCGCAAGGTGCAACAAGAGGCAGGTCAACGCATAGTATGCGTGGAGCGCTCAGGTACTCCAGATGCGCGGCACTACAGCAGCCCTGGCGCGCACGAGCGGACGAAGCAAGCTCCAGGCCTGTTGCAGGCGCTGGCGTACCGTTTCGGTGTCGCTCCCCACGGCACGCACAACGACGAGGCCGCTCGGCAGGCAACTCGCTCCAACATGGAGGTGCTCCGCGCTATGAGACTCGAGGGTGGCAAAGATGGTCTCGAGAGATTCCTGCAGCGCGACAACTTCAGCGGCTCCGCCCGAGGATGCAAGCTGCCCCAGGGCCGAGGTGCCGCCCGGGTATGCCCGGAATTCCGGGGCATAGGCCCACAGGAGCCCGCTCACATGACAGCTGCCCATCACTGCGGCGCCTTCGAGCTGCGTGGCAATCGAGGGCAGTGCTGCCGAACCGCGCAATACAAGCGGATCCAGGTAGACGAGATGGCCACCGATCCGCACGCTGCACCCAAGCGACAGGTCGAGTTCAGTGCAGCGTTCACCGCTTTGCCTGCGCCCAAACACCAGGACGTCGAGCGCGGCCGCGCGTGCCCCTGAAGCAAGCTCCCAGCTTGTGCGCGCAAGCATGCGGGCACCGTCGTGGACGAGCGTTTCCTGCGGCATCCATTCGATGCAGGCTCCATCTTCCACTTCAAAGTGAAGGTGCTGGGTGGCGCTTGCACGGCTGCGGTACCACTTGCCTGCTCCGGGTGTGGTGATCACAAGGCCGCTGCCCTCCTCGGCGCGCACCCGAAGCTCCAGGCGGTCGCCGCCCGCCATCGCCCCTGGGGGGTGCAGGAGGATCGCGTGCGCAGGGCTCGGACCCTCGGGCCAGAGAAGCTTTTGCAGTCGCACCGGACCCTCGTGGCTGAGCGAGCGCAGCACCGAGCGCCCGCGTTGCAGCCCGACGCAGAACCCGAGACGTGCGCCCCACCCCCCTCCGTAATGCGCGAGGTCGGGGTCGGCGGCTTCAAGGTGGGTGCTTTCGGGTGCAATCCGGAGCGCAGGATCCGCGGGAGTGGGCGCTGAAGACATGGATCGGTTGATCTCGACGGATCCGTGAGTGTGCCTGAGGCAACACCCGAGGATCAGCCGCCAACCGGAGCCGCGCCGAGCCTCCAGACCGGAACCAGTTCAAGGTCGGTGAGGGGCCCGGACCGCAAGGCGCGAACGCGGTCGATGCTGCAGATCCTGCGCTGGCCGCCAGCGAGGCGCTCCACATGCACGATCGCCTCCACTGCCGATGCAATCTGCGGCCTCAAGGCCTCCGGATGCGACTGACCGAGCGCAAGCGCTGCCATCGATTCGAGCCGCACCAGCGCATCGCCCGCGGAGTTTGCATGCACAGTACCCATCGAGCCACGATGGCCGGTGTTCATCGCTGCGAGCAGTTCGATCACCTCGTCGCCGCGGACCTCGCCGAGCACGATCCGGTCGGGCCGCATACGCAGTGCGTTGCGCAGGAGCATGCGCAGCGTGATCTCCCCTTTCCCTTCGAGATTCGGGGGCCGCGACTCGAGGCGTACAACGTGCGGCTGGGTCAGACGCAACTCGGCGGCGTCCTCGAGCGTGACGATCCGCTCATCCGCTGCGATATGTGCCGAGAGCGCGTTGAGCAGCGAAGTCTTTCCCGCGCCGGTGCCTCCGCTGATGAGGAGGTTGCTGCGTCCCCGCACGAGCTCCCCGAGGAGCGCTGCTGCCTCCGATGCGATTGAGCCAGCGGCAACCCAGTCTTGCAGACTGCGCGGCCCGCCCACGAAGCGCCGAATCGAGAGTTGTGGGCCGTCGACGGCTGCGGGCCTGACCACAGCGTTCACCCGCGAACCGTCGGGCAGTCGCGCATCGGCCATGGGCGAGGACTCGTCGATGCGGCGGCCACCCCGCGATACAAGCCGGTCGATGATGCGCAGCAGGTGCGCCTCGTCGTCAAAGCGTTGCAAGGCACGCTCGAGTCGCCCGTCGCGCTCGAACCAGATCGACTGCGGTCCGTTGACCAGCACATCGCCCACCCGCGCATCGGCCAGCAGCGGCTCGAGCGGACCCAGCCCCATGAGATCCCACTCGAGGCGCGCGAGCTGCTCCGGGGCTGGAGGCTTGCCCTGTTCCTCGAGTTCGCGTGCAAGCTGTCCGCGCAGTTCATGCTGAAGCTGCTCGGTTCCCATGCGCACCAGAGCGCGTGGATGATATTGACCCATAAGACGATCGATCGCCCGATGCTGCAGGCTGCGGTCCTCCGATTTCATCGCGTCTCTCCTGCGGTGTGGTCACTGACTCTGGCGATTGATGGCTTGCGCGCCACCCGCTTCGGGGTGACCACAAAGACAAGTTCGGTACGGTTTCCGTGCGCGTCGCTCGCACCGAACAGCGCCCCCAGCAGCGGCAGATCGATTAGTCCGGGCAGACCTCGACGCCGATCCTCGGACCCCTGGCTCAGAAGCCCGCCCACAACGAAGCTCTCGCCATCGGCCAGCGTGATCGTGGTGCTCGCCTTGCGCAGGGTAACGAGCGGCAACACCGAGCCGCGTTCCCCCGCAGTGATCAGGACCCCTTCGCGCGAGAGTTCGGAGACCTCCGGCGCCACCTTGAGTTGTACCCGACCGTCGGCGAGCACGGTGGGCGTGAACTTGAGACTCACCCCGTACTCTCGTTCATCGAGCCGGGTTGTCACGCTCAGTTGCTCGCCCTGGCCCTGCTGGATCGACACCGGAATGAAGACCTTGCCGCCAGCGAGAAACTGACCCTCCATGCCGCTTTGCGCCATCAGGTTGGGCTGGGCGAGAAGTCGCCACTCGGAGCGCAATGCTTCGGCATCGATCGCCAGCAGCCCCGATCCACGCATCAGGGAAAGGAGCGCAGCGCCTGCGTTGGCAAATCCCGCTTCGGCCGTCCATTGACCCAGACTCGCGCGGACCGGCGCCTGACGGCCAATGCTCCAATCCACCCCGAGCTTGTCGAGCAGGCGCGAAGTGACCTCGGCGATGCGTACTTCAAGCATGACCTGCTCGGGTGATCGCACCTTCACCCAGTTGAGGAGTTGCGCTCGAGTACCCGACTGCGTCTCGATCCAGGCGCGCAGGAGCGCTTCAAGCGCCTGCGCCTGGTCGGCGCGCGCAACCTCGCCGTGCAGCACCAGCAGATGCTCGCGTGCCTCGAGTCCAACCTCGGGCGGAGGCAGAAGCGGATCGCGCGCGAGACTCTCGGCCCAGGTGCGGATCAGGCTCCTCGGCACCGAAAGATCCAGCGCCACCTCGATCCGCACGCTCAGGCAGCGCTCCGGTCCAGCGTCCTCGCTGGCTCCGACAACGTTACGGTCGGCGTTGCGGTCGGCGTTGCGATCGGCGATGCGGTCGGCATTGCGGTCGGCATTGCGGTCGGCGTTGCGGTCGGCGTCGTGGTCTTCGTCGCCACCCAACATGAACTCCACCTCGGTGGATCCAGGCGAAAGCGCCCGCACCCAGTGCATGCCCGCAGCCGATGCCTGAACCGAGGCCACCGCGGGCCTTGCATTCCAGCGTGCGCGCTCGGTGCGCTCCACCAGGCGCAAGTGCCGGGACTGTCCCACACGGAGAACGACAGGGGGGCCTGCGGATGTGCAGGAGCGCTCGCCGGAAGACGGACCAGGGTGCGCAGGGGCTTCGAGCTGTATTTGCCTCTCCGGCATCCGCTCGGACTGCGCGCGGACCTGACCCGCAGTGGCTACCGCCAGCATCAGCGCGAAGATCCACAAAAAGGGAGGGCGTGGCTGGGGTAGCCGGATTGGATGTACGCGGCGAGTGCCGCACTGGAGGCCCCGCCGGAAGCTGGGGATCCTGGGCAGACCCGGGTGATGTAGCGGTGGCAAAGAAAGTAGTTGCACGGTGAATTCCTGTGTAGGCGTGTGGAGCAATCGGATAGCCCGGATGGACTGCGATGGATAGCCCGGGTGGACTGCGATGGATAGCCCGAAGATCGCGACAGAACACGGCCCGAAGTAAGCTGCGGCGACGATCGACTTACACGCCGGTGTGTAAGAATTCGCGCTGCATGGATTCACCCATGACTCCACGGGTACTCGCTGGCGAGGGCAAGGCGGATGGGAGCGGGGATCGTGCCGGGGCGGTGGCCGAGATTGGCGGCGGATCAGGAGAAGGGATGGCTGGGCATTCCAAGTGGGCAAACATTCAGCACCGCAAAGGGCGGCAGGATGCCAAGCGCGGCAAGGTCTTCACCCGGCTCATCAAGGAGATCACGGTGGCTGCCCGGATCGGCGGCGCAGACCCCGACACCAACCCGCGTCTGCGCCTCGCAAGTGAGAAGGCTTCCGAGGCAAACATTCCGAAGGACACTGTCCAGCGAGCAGTCGCCCGTGGGGTGGGCGGTATCGAGGGCGAGCATTACGAGGAAATCCGCTATGAAGGCTATGGTGTCGGCGGTGCCGCACTGATCGTGGACTGCCTCACCGACAACCGCGTCCGCACCGTGGCCGAGGTGCGGCATGCCCTTTCCAAGCACGGGGGCAACCTCGGCACCGACGGCTCGGTTGCCTACCAGTTCCGGCACTGTGGGCAATTGATCTTTGCCCCTGGCACCTCGGAGGATCAGGTCCTGGAGGTGGCACTCGAGGCGGGTGCCGACGATGTGATTCTCGGTGAAGATGCCTCGATCGAGGTGGTCTGCGAACCGGGCCGCTTCGAGGCCCTGCGCGAGGCACTTCAGGCGGCCGCACTTCGGACCGATGTGGCTGCGATCGTGATGAAGGCCGAAAACGAGGTAACGCTGGGCAGCGACGATGCCCAGCGCATGCAAAAACTTCTGGACGCCCTGGATCAACTCGACGACGTGCAGGAGGTCTACACCAATGCGGTGCTGGACCTCTGAGACGCAACTGCGGGAGCAACTGCGCGGGATGAACCTTCAGGAATGAAGCTGCTCGTGGTTGGCGGCGGGGGCCGCGAACATGCGCTCGCCTGGAAACTTGCCCGATCGCCCAGGGTGGAACAGGTCTATGTTGCCCCCGGGAATGCCGGAACCGCCTGCGAACCCAAGGTTTCGAATGTTGCCCTGTCCGATCACGCGCAGCTTGCCGTGTTCGCACGTGATCATGCGGTGCGCTTCACCGTGGTAGGACCCGAGGCCCCTCTTGCAGCAGGCCTCGTGGATCACTTCCAGGCCCAGGGGCTCGCGATCTTCGGGCCGACCCGCAGTGCGGCCCGACTCGAGTCCTCGAAGGACTTCGCCAAGCACTTCATGACGCGTGCAGGGATCCCCACCGCGCAGTTCCGGAGCTTCACCGATTGCGGGCAGGCGCATGCGTACCTGCGAGTGCGTGGCGCACCGATCGTGGTCAAGGCCGACGGACTTGCCGCCGGGAAGGGCGTTGTGGTGGCCCACCGCATCGACGAAGCGCATGAGGCGGTGGAGTCGATGCTCATCAGCAGGAGCATGGGTGACGCGGGGGGGCGGGTTGTGATCGAGGACTGGCTCGGGGGCGAAGAGGCGAGCTTCATCGCAATGCTCGGTGGTGGCCATGTTGTTGCGCTTGCCTCGGCGCAGGACCACAAACGCCTGCTCGACCACGACCAGGGACCGAATACCGGCGGCATGGGGGCTTGCTCCCCTGCGCCGGCGGTGAGCGCGGCTGTCCACGACTTTGTCATGCGGGAGGTGATGGGTCGAGCGGTGCAGCAGCTGGCACTGGAGCAAACCCCCTACACCGGATTTCTCTACGGCGGGCTGATGATCGACCCCAAGGCCGGGGTGCGGGTGCTCGAGTTCAACTGCCGGCTGGGCGATCCCGAGGCGCAGGTGATCCTCGCGCGTCTGCAAAGCGATCTGGTCGACCTGATCGAGGCTGCGCTCGCTTCGCAACTGGATCGCACGGTACCTCGATGGGACCCGCGCCACGCGGTTGGCGTTGTGATGGCCTCAAAGGGCTACCCAGCCAAACCAGTCACCGGCGCCTTGATCGAGGGCCTCGGGAGACGTGGCCCCGACCTTAGGCCCAATTCGGCTGACGCTTCTGCTATTGGTTCGGCTGACGCTTCTGCTATTGCCTCGGCTGACGCTTCTGCTATTGCTTCGGCTGGCGCTGCGGCTGACGCTTCTGCCGTCGCCCTGGAGCCGATTCTCGAGGGGCCGCTCGTGTTCCATGCGGCAACGCAGCGCGACCAAGGACAGTTGCGATGCTCCGGCGGGCGGGTGCTATGCGTGGTGGGACTCGGTGCCGATGCGGAGCAGGCACGGCTCGAAGCCTACCGCCGGGTAAGCGGCATTCACTTCGAAGGCGCGCAGTTTCGACGCGATATCGGCACGCGCCCGGGGTTTTCTGCATCGGGGATGTGAACATCGCGGGCATGAACAACGCGGGGATGAAGATCGGGTACAGGGAGATCGGGGCATGAGGATTGGGAGCATGAACATTGGAGAGATGGGGGCGTGAGCACGCTGATCGAAGAGGCCCGGGACTACTTCTTGGGCCTTCAGGCCAGGATCGTTGCGCAACTCGAGGCCGTTGACGGCAGGGTATTCGCGACCGATCGCTGGGATCGGCCTGAAGGCGGTGGCGGGATTTCGCG
>Ga0194134_10002629_pt1 | contig 20821 bp, 18 predicted proteins | sample TA2KigOff0mmetaG_FD_148602 | JGI IMG/M metagenome (GOLD analysis project Ga0194134, IMG submission 148602) | Freshwater microbial communities from Lake Tanganyika, Tanzania - TA2015056 Kigoma Offshore 0m | ecosystem: Environmental > Aquatic > Freshwater > Lake | place: Tanzania: Lake Tanganyika... | reverse complement strand
CATCAGAGATTGCTTTGTACGTATGACAAACCCTGCCAGCAAGCTAGCAGGGAGTTATTTAAATTACTTTGCGTATTTAGGGGATAGTTCGGCAGCTGCAGTAGCAAGAATCTTGCCTGCGCCATCTATATCTCCTTTTAGAATCAATTGGATTGCTTCCGGATAAGAGGCATCCAACAATAGGTAGAACTCCTTTTCAAAAGCTCTTGCCTTTTCAACAGGCACGCTATCCATCAGGCCTCGGGTAGAAGCATAAATAATAGCTACCTGATGTGCTACTGACACGGGGGCATATTGTGCCTGCTTCAAAATCTCTTGGTTACGACGACCTCTTTCAATGGTTCTTTTGGTAGAAGCATCCAGGTCAGATCCAAACTTAGCAAATGCCTCAAGTTCACGGAATTGAGCTTGATCTAGCTTCAAGGTACCTGCAACTTTTTTCATGGATTTGATTTGTGCATTACCACCTACTCGAGATACAGAAATACCTACGTTGATGGCAGGACGTATACCGGAGTTGAATAGGTTGGTTTCCAAGAAAATCTGACCATCTGTAATTGAAATTACGTTGGTAGGAATATAGGCAGACACGTCACTGGCTTGGGTCTCAATGATAGGCAAGGCGGTCAAGGATCCACCTCCCTTTACCAAAGGACGAATAGATTCTGGAAGATCATTCATCTGTTTGGCAATGGCATCGGATTGATTGATTTTTGCTGCTCTTTCCAAAAGTCTGGAGTGCAAATAAAATACGTCACCAGGATATGCTTCACGTCCTGGAGGTCTTCTCAATAGCAGAGATACCTCTCGGTAGGCTACCGCTTGCTTGGATAAGTCATCGTATACCACCAAAGAAGGACGTCCTGTATCTCTAAAGAATTCTCCGATCGCCGCACCAGTAAATGGAGCAAAGAACTGCATAGGAGCAGGATCAGAAGCTGGAGCGGCTACCACCACGGTGTAGGGAAGTGCGCCTCCTTTTTCCAAGGCAGCTACTACTCCAGCAACGGTAGAAGCTTTCTGGCCTATGGCTACATAGATACAGAATACTGGCTCCCCTTTTTCATAAAATTCTCGCTGATTAAGGATAGCATCAATTACAACGGCTGTCTTTCCAGTCTGTCTATCCCCGATAACCAACTCTCGCTGACCACGTCCAATAGGAATCATGGCATCGATAGATTTAATACCCGTTTGTAAAGGTTCGGTTACTGGCTGACGATAGATTACCCCAGGCGCTTTACGCTCCAATGGCATTTCGTACAAGTCCCCAGATATAGGGCCTTTTCCATCAATAGGATTACCTAAGGTGTCGACTACTCGACCAAGCATTCCTTCCCCCGCTTGGATAGAAGCAATTTTCTTGGTACGCTTTACCGTATCACCTTCCTTAATTTCCTTGGAATCTCCAAAAAGTACCGCTCCCACATTGTCTTCTTCCAAGTTGAGAACCATCGCTTTTAGACCATTCTCAAACTCTAACAATTCACCAGCTTGGGCTTTTGTGAGTCCATAGATACGGGCTACACCATCCCCCACTTGGAGGACTGTTCCCACTTCTTCTAGTTCTGCTTCTGTTCTGGCTCCTGAGAGTTGTTCTCTCAAGATCGCTGAAACTTCATCAGGTCTTACTTCTGCCATGATAGGATTCGGTTATAAGATTCGTTAAAATTGTTTTTCGTAAAGATTTTTTGAAAACTGAACACGCAAGGCATTCAATTTACTGCTAATAGATTCATCCAATTGACGGTCATTGACCTTTAGAACAAATCCACCAATCAGGGAAGGATTTATTTTTTCTACCAATTGTACTTCTTTCATCCCACTGATTTCTTTGACCACAGCAATCAATTGGGTTCGTTGCTTGTCTGTCAAACTTGAAGCTGAGCTTACTTCCGCTACTTGAATAGATTTGTATGTATTGTACTGACCCACAAACTCCTTGGCCACTTCCAACAAAATACCTTCCCTATTTTTTCTAGAAATCACCTCAAAAAAGGTCAAGGTCAGTGGGTTGGCTCCTTTGGAAAACAGGGCTTTTAAAATGTTGAGTTTTTTATCTGAGGTCAACACTGGATTATTTAGCGCTAGATTAAGCTCACGAGAAGCTTTCCCCATTGCGGCCAAATTATTGAAATCTGAAAATACCCCCTCCAATTGACCCTTCTCTATGGAAAGGTCCAATATAGATTTGGCATAACGGGAAGCGGCTCTGTGGATGGACATAAAACTTTAGTTAATCTTCAAGTCTTTGATAAATTGATCCACTAGGGCTGCTTGGGCTTTATCTTCAGCAAGCTGTTTCCTAAGTAATTTTTCAGTAACTTCTAAGGTCAACAGGGCTACCTGATTTTTAACTTCGGAAAGGGCGGCTTTCTTTTCTGTCTCTATAACCGCCTTTGCATTTGCAATAAGTTGTGCGCCTTGCTTACTCGCCTCCGTCTTGGCGTCTTCGATCATCTTTGCAGAAGCTTCATGGGCTTTTTTCAAAATGACGTCACGCTCTTTTCTAGCTTCTTGAAGCAGCTTCTCATTTTCTGATTTGAGGTTAGACATTTCATTTCTCGCCTTTTCAGCGGATTGAAGTGCCTCCTCAATGCTAGATTCTCGCTCAGCCAATGAAGCCAGCATGGGTTTCCATGCAAACTTGATTAGGATAAATAGCAGGGCCAAGAAACCCAAAAGTTGCCAAAATATGAGTCCGCCACTAGGTATTATTAGATCCATGGTAGATGGGATTAATTTCGATTTTGTTCAAAAGCAAAGGGATTGGCCTAGCGCCAATCCCCCTGTTGTACATCTTAGAAGAAGGCAATATTGCCAGCATTCAACGCAATAAGTAGACAAATTACGGCTGAAAACAGGGCAACTACCTCGATCAAAGCTGAAATGATAAGCATTGCAGTTTGGATCTTACCTGCAGCCTCAGGCTGACGGGCGATAGACTCCATTGCATGGCCACCGATACGACCAACACCAAGGCCTGCGCCAATTGCAGCAAGTCCAGCGCCGATACCAGCACCCATAAGTGCAAATCCAGCAGTCAATAAGATAGAAGTTAACATAAACATTGGTTTTATAAATTGAACAAAGAAATTTTACTTAATGATGATCATCGTGGGCATGCTCTGCAACAGCACCCCCAATGTACATGGCTGAGAATAGGGTAAATACGTAAGCTTGGATAGTTGCCACCAACAATTCAATGATGTTGATAAAGGTGACCATCACCGTAGATAAAACCCCTATCGAATAGGACTCAAAGATAAATGCCAAAGAAATAAAGGCCAAAATCACAATATGCCCAGCGGTAACAGCAACAAAGAGACGAACCATCAAGGCAAAGGGCTTGGTAAAGAGTCCGATAAACTCAACCAAAACCATGATTGGCAACAAAGCCGCAGGCACACCTGGGGTAGCAAAGACGTGCTTCCAATAATCCTTATTGCCATTCACGTTGACAATGATAAAGGTTAGGAAAGCTAAGGTGCAGGTAACTGCAATATTTCCCGTAAGGTTAGCTGCTCCAGGAAGTAGCCCCAGTAAATTACCTGTCCAAATAAATACGAACAAGGTTAATAAATAGGGGACAAATCTCATGTACTTAGGACCTATTGCTTTTTGAGCAATTTCATCACGCACAAAAATGACGATGGGCTCCAGCAAGGAAGCTGCGCCTTTTGGAGCTGCTGTCCCGTTCTTCTTGTAGTGAGATGCTGCAGAAAGGGTAATATAGAGTACCATGGCAATGACAATAAACATCATGGCCACGTTTTTGGTAATGGAAAAATCCATGATAGAACCCTCATCGACTCTACCTAGGAGTTCGTGCTCGTCGATGTAAATTCCATTATGAGCGAATTCTTTACCGAATTTGTGGGTCTCGGGATCTTGAAAGTCTGAAGAAAGATAAAACTCTAAACCACGATCAGAGGCATAGGTAATCACCGGCAAAGGCAAGGTAATATGGGTATGCCCCACATTAAAAAAATGCCATTCGTGAGCATCTTTGATGTGATGCATGATGAAGCTTGTCGGGTCCTCTTTGCCTTCTTTGGCACCCGTTTCAGCTGCAAAAATCTCTCCATAGGAATGCAGAAAAAGTACTGAAAATAAAAGGCTTAGGGCCAAAAATTTGCGCGACATCTACTCGTTTGGGTTAAGTCTTTTAGAAATTTGGCGCAAGTTAGAAATAATAAAGTAGATATCAAAAATCAGGTAGAACAAAAAAAGAATAAAGAAATTAACAATAAACAAAATAATATTTTCCAATTCCAGCATGCTAAACAGGACAATGAAACCTAATGCACTTAGGATACGAATGAGCATTCCAAGTAATTTAATATTCGCAAAATTTTCAGGTGATTTTTTATTTAGCCACAGACTAAGTCCACTTACCAAATAATTCAAGCCAACAGAGTACACAAAAATAGACCAGATTTCCGAATGAAGGGCCTTTGGGAATAATTGGCCTACTCCAAGGAGTATCAATCCACCCACCAAGGATACCAGAAAAAACATAGCATGGAAATTTTGACGTAGCTTCATACCTGTAGATTTAGCCCTCAAAGTTACTTTCTTTTTTGCTTTAGCACTAGCGATCTTCTTGGGTAGACTTCCAAAGAATATATCCCGCAGACATCATCCCTATGGCCAAGCCTAGGAGTAACCAAAGGGGGAACATCATGGCCGATTGTTGATGAAGCCACCAACCCAAAGCGGTGCTTCCTCCAATTAAAGCCAAAAGTTGAAAAGATAGCCCTAGGTATTTTATCCAAATCGGGGCTTCTTGATGCTTTTCAGGTTTTTCGCTGTGAGGTTTTGACATGTCTTTAAAGATAAGTCATAGATTCAGCTTTTTATTTGAGGTATGCAGAATAATTCCTGTTCCGGTTCGTTCGGTAACTGGGGTAAATGCCCTAATTTGGTATTTTGAAAAAGACACTACCTGAATGAAAAGCAGAAAACTATTTTTTGCAGGAATATTTCTCCTGTGTATGGGTGCTTGTTCTTCTGAGCGCAACACTTTTACCAATCGGGCATTTCATAACCTAACTTCACATTACAATGCTTTTTACTTAGCAGAATCTAAAATCGCTCAGGTAGAAGAGGAGATTTTGCAGAGCTACAAGGAAGATTATACCCAGCTCTTGCCGGTGATCATTGCCTATGACTCCTCCTCCATACAACAACATAAAGCAAGACTGGATTCGGCAAAAGAGCTGGCATCCAAATCCATAGACTGGCATAGAATTTCCAAATGGGTGGATGACAGTTACTACTTGATTGGAAAAATTGACTACCTACAAGGGAGAACCGACGATGCAAAAAACACCTTCCGCTATGTAAATAGCCAAAGCAAGGACAAAGATTTGCGACACCAGGCCTTAATTAGTCTCCTGCAATTGTATATCGATCAAAATGCCTTAGAAGATGCCAACTTTACCATTGACTATTTATCTAAGGAAACAGAAATCAATCCGAAAAATCGACATGAACTCTTTAAAATTTTAGCGTATTACTATGAATCCAAGGCAGATCAAAATGGGGTAATTGGCTCCTTAGATCGGGCAATTACCTACAGTAAAGATAAAAAGGAGCGCTCAAGAATGTACTTCATGCTGGCCCAAAGATACCAAAGCGAAGGCTTGGACGCGCTAGCCTACGATTATTATCAAAAATCTTTGGAAGGAAATCCCCCCTACGAGCGAAATTTTTTTGCTACGCTATATTCCCAGCAAGTAGCCGAGCTCAATGCCTCCAAGGATGTGAAAAAGGTACGGAATTACTACGAAGGATTGTATGAGGATCCAAAGAACAAGGAGTTAAAAGATGTGGTAGTTTACGAGCGTGCTCTTTTTGAAGAAAAGCAAGGAGATATACCTTTGGCCGTGGAACTGCTGCAACAGGCCGCCAAAGAACCAGGAAGCCTCCCCAGGCTCAAGGGGTATATCTATGAAAAGTTGGCAAAAATTCAACTCGATCAATTCAAGAATTACCGCGCCAGCAAATACTACTTAGACTCCGCACTCAATTTTATTCCCGAGGAGGATGAAGATGCATTGGTCCTAAGGGAACAAAAGCAAACCCTAGATTCCTACGTTTTTCATTTCGAAAGAATTCAGGCTACAGATAGTTTGCTACAGCTATCCAAGTTGTCCCCTGAGGAGCAACGCAAGCGTGCTGAAACATTTTTAGAAAATGAAAAAGCAAAATTAGAAGATCAAGCACTTAAGGAAAAAACAAGCACCTCAACCTCCCTTTTTGATAACCTGCTGGCATTTGGAGATCAAGGAAATGCTTCCAGTTTTTATTTTGACAACAGTACGGCCATGCAGCAAGGGGCAATAGATTTTGTACGTACCTGGGGAAATCGTACCCTTCAAGACAATTGGAGAAGAAAAGCAGCCTTATTTGAAACTTCAACCCAAGTCATACCACCCCTGAATGTGAATGATGAACCGATGCAAGCGGATTCCCTAGGTACGGCAGGCCTTCCTTCATTAGAAAGTTTACTGGCAAATATTCCTGCTTCTTTAGAACAAATTCAGGCTGCAAATCAGGAGGTAGAAACATCTTATTTTGAATTAGGAAAACTACTGTACATCAATTTAAAAGAACCTGAACTCAGCGCACAGTACCTAGAAAAATTTATAAACAACTTTCCCAAAAGCATAAAAAAGCCTGAAGCCTACTACCTTTTGTATTTAGGTCAGAAAGAAGTGCAGGGCAGACCCGATTATTACGTGACCTTGCTCAATAGTGAATTTCCAGAATCACCTTATACCTTCTCAGTAAATAATCCCGAGGCCACTTCAGGCAACCTAGCTTACCTAGAATCTTCCAAAGGATACGAACAAGCTTACGATGCCTATTATGCAGGAAATTACAGTGAAGCAAAATCTTTAATTTTTTCCACTCTTGAAAAATATCCCTTGACCCGGAATACGGAAAAATTGCTCTTACTTAACGTGATGATAGCCGGCAAACTAGAAAGCCGAACAAATTATAGGGAGAAGCTTGAAGAGTTTATTCAGCTAGGAAAAGAAACCGCTTTGGTAGAATTGGCAAAATCCATGCTTCTGCCCCTATTGAGTCAAGAGGAGCTCGATCAGCGCGGTCAAGCAAACCAAGCAGCACCAGCAAAGGATGCCCCAGGAAAGGAAGCGATTGTAGAAAAAGAAGCCATAAGTCCCGTTGAAAACAGCCCTTATAAAATTTCTAGTGACCAGACTCATATTTTTATTTTGGTTTTATCCCAAAGCGAATCAGAATCGGCCAAGAATTTGCTTGGAGATTTAGAGAACTTTCATTCCCAATCCTTTGGGGAAGCAAGATTACGAACAGGAAATATGAGCATGAGCCAAGAGCTTACCTTTTATATAATTAGCCCATTTTCTACTGCTGAAAAAGCCATGGAGTATTTCACTACCTTTAAGAATAAATTTTCCTCTTCAGAATTGAGTGAAGAAGCAAAATCCAAGGCATTTTTCATTTCTATTGAAAACTTTCAAGTCTTAAACCAAACCAAAAACGTAGAGGAGTACCTCAACTTCTTTACTTCTACTTATCATTAATCCATGTTTAAATCGGATCAATCTTCTTCAATTGACTGGGCTTCCAAAACAATAAAGTACTTGTGGATGGCCTTTTTTGGAGGTCTGGTGTGTTTTATCCTGTTTGTTTGGCTGGTCAGCATCAATTTTCTAGGCCTTTTTGGATCCCTACCGGATTTTAAAGCCTTGGAAAATCCAGATAGCGAGCTGGCATCCGAACTCTATTCGGCAGATGGAGTCCTGCTGGGAACCTTTGCTCGAGAAAATCGAAGCCCAGTAAGCTATGAAGAGTTGGCTCCTAACTTGGTTCAAGCCCTTATTTCCACAGAAGACGAACGATTTGAAGAGCACTCTGGGATAGACTTGATTGCCATGCTTCGGGTATTTGTCAAATCTATTCTTCTTGGTCAAGATTCTGGAGGAGGCTCAACACTCAGTCAGCAAACAGCCAAAAACCTTTTCAAAACAAGAACAGATGCTAGCGCTGGTATTTTGAGTAATATTCCAGGCTTACGGATGCTTATCATCAAGACCAAAGAATGGATAGTAGCTACCCAATTGGAAAAGGCATACACGAAAAATGAAATCCTTACCTTATACTTAAATACTTCTGAATTTGGATCCAATGCTTTCGGTATAAAAACTGCATCTAAAACTTTTTTTAATAAAGACCCCAAAGACTTGTCGGTTCAAGAGTCCGCAGTTTTGGTAGGTCTTTTTAAAGCTCCTACCTATTACAGCCCCGTATTCAATCCTGAGAATTCTCTTCGGCGAAGAAATACGGTATTGTCTCAAATGGTCAAAAATGATTTTTTGACCGAAGCCGAGTATGATTCCATTTCTCAATTACCAATTGAATTGGATTATAGAGTGCAGAATCAAAACCAAGGCTTAGCTACCTATTTTCGCGAGATTGTAAAAGCAGATTTAATCAAATGGGCCAAAGAAAACTTGAAATCTGATGGCTCTGCCTATGATATTTTTGGGGATGGACTAAAAATTTATGTGACCTTAGACAGCCGCATGCAACGCTATGCTGAGGAAGCCATGAGGGAGCACATGACCGAACTTCAAAAAGCTTTTTACCAAGAAATGGGGGACAGGGATCCCTGGATTGACGAAAGCTGGCAAGTAATCCCTGATTTTCTTGAAACTGCCGTAAAACGTACCGAACGCTATCGCATTTTAAAAGAGCGTTATGGAGATCAAACCGATTCCATCAACTACAAACTGAATGAAAAAAAGGAAATGAGGGTATTCTCTTGGGAAGGAGAACGAGATACCTTGATGAGTACCATGGACTCTCTGGCCTACTACAAAAAGTTTCTTCAGGCAGGATTCCTTAGCATGGATCCACATACTGGCCATATCAAAGCCTGGGTGGGAGGTATGGACCATAAATACTTCAAGTTTGATCACGTAAAGCAAGGAAAAAGACAACCCGGATCTACGTTCAAGCCCTTCGTATATGCTGCCGCCATAGAAAATGGGTATAGCCCCTGCTATTCTGTCATCGATCAACCCGTAGAAGTCTACATTCCTGGACAGCCTGCTTGGAGCCCTTCCAACGCTGATGGTAAATTTTCTTACGAAAAAATGACCATTCGAAAAGCTATGGCACAATCCATCAATTCCGTGACTGCTTACATGATGAAAAAATTAAGCCCTAAAATTGTCATAGAAACGGCCAGAAGATTGGGGATCACCAGTGACCTGGAAGAAGTGCCTTCCTTGGCTTTAGGTGTCAATGACGTTTCCATCTTTGAAATGGTGGGTGCCTTCGGAACTTTTGTCAATAAAGGCGAACACACCACTCCCTACTACATCGATAGGATTGAGGATAAAAATGGGAATGTCATCCAACAGTTTACGCCAAAGAAAAGGCCTGCCATGAGCGAAGAGCATGCCTACCTCATGACCTACATGCTGCGAGGTGGGTTTGAAGAAGAATCGGGCACTAGCCAAGGCGTACCCTGGACCTTGCGCGAAGGGAATGAGTTGGGTGGTAAAACAGGAACAACCCAAAATGCTTCTGACGGGTGGTACATGGGACTAAGCAAAGATTTAGTTTCTGGCACTTGGGTAGGAGGAGATGACAGAGCCATACACTTCAGAAGTTGGAGTGCAGGACAAGGATCCAAAACAGCCCGTCCGATCTGGGTAAAATACATGACCAAAGTATATGCAGATCCCAGCCTAGGCTATACAAAAGGCCCATTCCCTAGACCAGAGAGGCCCCTTAGCATAGAGATTGATTGCGATAAGTACGAACAAGAAAGTCAGCGATTTGCTGATTTTGATTACGATGCCAAGAAAAATGATTTTTGAACTTCCCTCTTCCCCAGTAATACAGCCTAATTCTTAGGCTGTTTTTTTTAAATTCACTCCATGCTTTCCTCCTCTTTTCTACCAGAAGAACACCTCCACCTTCCCGATCAACCTGGTGTTTATAAATTTTTCAATCCCAATGAGGAATTGATCTATGTGGGGAAAGCCAAAAGCTTAAAAAAAAGGGTTAGTAGCTATTTCACAAAAAATAATGGGGTGAATCTCAAAACCAAAAGAATGGTCAAAGAAATCACAAAAATTGAGATCACCTTGGTTCATAGTGAGTTAGATGCGCTGTTGTTAGAAAACAACCTAATCAAAAAAGTTCAGCCCAAATACAACATCCTTCTTCGCGATGACAAAACATATCCCTACCTTCTGCTAACCAAAGAACACTTTCCCAGGATATTTCCCACTCGAAAATACCTTCCTAAAAAAGGAACTTACTTCGGTCCTTTTGCAAGCGTAAAAGCCATGAACAATGTGCTGGATTTGATTCGAGAGCTTTTTACCATCCGAACTTGCAGCCTAGACCTCTCCCCTCAAAAAATCAAGGAAGAAAAATACAAGGTCTGCCTAGAGTACCACATTGGGAATTGCCAAGGTCCCTGCATAGGCAAACAAAAAGAGGAGGATTATTTATCCGATTTGGAACAGGCAAAGCATATACTAAAAGGGAATCTTGCTACAGCCAAGTCCCATTTCAAGCAGCGCATGCAGACGCTTGCTGAAAACTTGGCCTTTGAACAAGCCCAACAGGTAAAAAATAAATTGGAGCTACTTGAGAAATACCAAGCCAAGTCCCTCATCACTTCTCCCAATATCTCCAATCTAGATGTATGTACCTTAGTATCTGATGAAAAAAATGCTTATGTCAACTACATGAGGGTAAAAAATGGAGCCTTGATTACTTCAAAAAACGTGGAACTCAAAAAGCGATTGGACGAATCGGAAGAGGAGCTGTTGGTCACTGCCCTCATTCGCCTCCAAGATCAATTCCAAAGTGATGCCCCCGAAACCTTGATCAATATTGACTTGGAACAGCCCATTGAGGGACTTCAACTCACCCACCCAAAAATTGGAGATAAGAAAAAGTTGGTAGAACTCTCTTTAAAAAATGCCATATACTACAAAAAAGAAAAAGCTTCTCTGCAGGGCCTGAATGTAGATAAAAAAGATAGGGTCATCCGGCAGCTGCAGCAAGATCTTAGTTTGCAGGAAATCCCCGATCATATCGAATGCTTTGATAATTCAAATATTCAAGGCAGTAGCCCTGTGGCTAGCATGGTATGTTTTAAAAATGGCAAACCTGTCGTAAAAGAATACAGGCATTACCATATCAAAACGGTGCAAGGTCCCAATGATTTTGCAAGCATGAAGGAAATAGTAGGAAGGCGTTACAAAAGACTCCTGGAAGAAGGAGTACCTCTCCCAAAATTGGTGGTAATCGATGGAGGAAAAGGACAGTTGTCTTCTGCGATTGAAGCCTTGCACGAGTTGGGTATTTATGGAAAAATGCCCATCATAGGGATTGCCAAGAGGCTAGAGGAGATCTACTTTCCAGGCGATCAATTCCCTCTACATATAGACAAAAAATCCGAAAGTTTAAAGTTATTGCAGCGAATCCGAGACGAAGCCCATAGATTTGCCATTACTTTTCACCGACAGGTGCGCAGTAAGAAGGCGATAGGAAGCCAGCTGACAGAGATTGAGGGTATTGGGAGTAGTAGCATTCAAAAATTACTCCAGCACTTCAAATCCCTACGTAAGCTTGAGCTCGCCAAAGAGGAGGAAATTGAAGAACTGATTGGAGCTACAAAAGCCAAACTCGTGAACGCTTGGATACAAAAAAAGAAAGGGGCCTAAGCCCCTTTTTGATTTTTACCACTCCCATACGGAGTTTTCAAATTCTAACAATTGGTACTCAAATGCCAAGGCATCGAGGTAGGCCTGCATCTTTCGTCGCTCTGCAGGTGTATTCTTATTGACCAAATCGATGATCAAGGCATCGTCCTGATTAGTATAGCGGGTGACTACCGAACGAAAAAGTCGAGATTCAAAGGCCTTGTCATAGGTCAAGCTCTTGGAAATATTTTGAAAATTAATCCAACGAGCATCCGGATGATTGGCAAAATGCTTGATGAAGTCCTTGTACCTAATAAATCCAATAGTCTTTTGAAATCCAACTCCAGTATTTGGATCAGCATTTGTTTCTGAAGGCATCAACAACTGTATGTATTTGATGTCAAATTTGAATTGCGAATGTTGACGATCAAAAACAAAATCTTCTTTAAAATCTAAATAGTACAACTGTTTGATGAAAATGGAGTCTTTAAAATCAGTTTTCCAAAAAGCTGAGTCAAATTCTGGAATGGAAAGAGGTTGAGTAAAATCTTCGTCTGCAAATACTTCTATGGCATTTTGTTTTACGGCTTGATAAATTTGATTAATGATGCCATTCTCCCGGGTATCCCCAGATCCATAGAGGGGTACATTGTATTTTTCACGAAGGTCTATTCTCCTCCAAACTGAAATTTGATACATCTTATCCTCTTCTCGGATTCGCTTTACAGAGTAAACCGTATCCATGGCATATTGCCTTCGACCTATCCCTGAAGGCGTTACAGAAGTAGCCACTTGAGCTAAAGCATCTACCTGAAAGATGATGCCTAAAAGGAGGGCTATCCAGATGTATCTACGTTTAAAGTTCATAGCATTTTCATTTAATCCTTCTCGAAATCCTTATTTTACCCTTACGGTGATCACTCCTCGGAAATCCATAGGAATTTTTTCTCCTCTAAAATTGGTTCTAGTGATTTGATTGATTCGAATCACGATGATGTCTCCCGCGGCAGCACTACCTAGTAAGCCCCTCAAACCCGCACCAATAGCAACAGGAGCTCCTCTAGGCACTTCATTTCGTACCAAGGTAATTTCTCCTCCTGTCACTGCAAAATTGGCGTCTCTAGCCATAGTCCTAGCAAAAGTAGGATCTGATTTGGCAACTATTTTTACCCCACTCAAAACGTTAGTAGTCTGGGCTTGACTGATATCCAGTTCGGAACCATTGGCAGCTAACACGCTGATGGTAGGATTAGGGACTGGCTTGATATCGAAGGTTTCGTCTCCTATCTTATTTCCTCCACTGCTCACTCCAATAGTCACCTTTCCACTAGCATTTGGAATGATGGTCACTTGTCCAGCTTTTGCACCTTTAATTTTATCCCCGTTGGTAACAGTAAATTCAGGAGCATAGGTATTTCCCAGAGCCGGTACATCAATACTCAAATCGTTGGCACAGCCTGCGTAAAGTTGTTGGACTACCTCTGAAGTAATTTTTATGACAGGCTGAGCTACATAATATTCGTATTCAATAGGCAGCACCTTGTCTTCTCCACCTACATTGGTAATAATCTCTCCTCGCAATAATTTTTTTGCCAAGCCCCTATCGTCATAGGTTCCTGCTGGAGTAGCAGTAAACTCTATTTTTCCAAATCCTTTTTCGTCTACCGGAATCGCTCGACCATCCAAGGTCATGGTGGGAGTAGCTGAAGAAGAAGAAGAGGCAATGAACATGGTTCCCTCAAACTTAGTTCCTGCGGCTACCACATTAGAAATAGCCGAAATCTTGGCTTCTGTAATATCTGCTTTGAAATAAAAAGAACCGATGGTATTGGCCATGGTAGTCAAGGCCTCGCTCTCAATATTCAACACTTCATTTTGAAATTGGGAAAGGATGGCTAGTACAGCACCCACGGGGGACTTCACAAAATTCAAGGCAACGAAACTTTTATTTTTAACTTCTAAGTCGTTTGCAAACAATTCGATCTCTGCCGCATCTCGGGCAATGGGCCTAAAGGTCAAGTTAGTTATTCCTACTCCCTTTAATATTCCCTCTATCGCTTTGGGATAGTCATTTAGCTTTTTCTTTAACTCCTCTCCTTTGCCTTGGTTGGCAAACATGTTGCCTGCTGCTTCCGTATTCTTTAGAGCAGCATTTACAAAGTTTCCACTTTCATTTTTGGCGTTGGATTGCTCTATAAGTTCTTTTTTAAGACCTTCTAGGTATTCGTAAATTTCTTTGGTGGCAGCCCGAACTTTTTTGGAGGCATCCACTTTTGGAAAATCTTTAGGATTATTGCCCTGCTGGGCAATAGTGTATTCTATAGAACCCACCATGGATTCATTTTTCAATACGTAGTTCTTGGAAGTTCTTTCCATCCCATCGTTGAGAAGGACAAACTTCTGGAGAATCTGATTACTTACCTGTAGGGCCAAAAGGGCCGTCAGTACCAGGTACATCATCCCGATCATCCGCTGTCTAGGTGTTTCCTTAGCTCCTGCCATGTGTGTTTAGTCGATATGGAAGTTTAGCTATTTATTACCCTTTCAAGGCAGAAAGCATACCGCCATAAATTTTGCTTAGCGCGCCTACGTTTTGATTCAATTTAATCAGCTCTTCTTTAAATGCTTGAGACTGCTGTCCTGCCTCAGTAAAGCTTGACATAGCCGTAGACATTTGCTTGTAAAACTCAGATCTCGCTTTTTTCTGTTCGGCGGTATCTTGAAGTTCCAATTCGTAAACTGCATTTAAGGCAGCAAGATTTTTAGTGACCAACTGAATTTGAGTCTTATAAGCCTTAGCATCTTGAGAGGCAGAAGACATTTCCATCAGAGCAGCGGCAGTCTGTGCGTAAGATTCATTCATGCTAGCCAAGGTTTTTGATGCAGCCTTTACCTGAGTCGCATATTCTGTTGTAGCCACTGCAGCATCAGCAAGATTGCCCATGCGTTCTGCAGAGGAGGCTAAATTGGCCATGCCTTTTCCCAAACTTTCTATCAGCTCTGGACCAATATTTGCTTTAAACAACACCTCATCAAGTTGTGCGGCAACTCCATCTGCGTGTGCAGGTCTTTTTGGTGTAGGCTTGGCAGTGCCTTCTTCATCCAATTCTGGGTAAACTTTACTCCAATCCACTTCCTTGGGGGAGGGTTCAAAAGCAGCTAAGAAAAAAATAACTGCTTCAGTAGAAAGACCAATTCCAATCATCCAATTGGCGCCCTGCCAATCTAGGATTTTAAACATTGCTCCTAAAATTACTACCGCGGCGCCAATGCCATAAATTTTAGGCATCACCTTGGAATAAAAGAAATTATTGTTACTTGCCATAGGTTGTGGAATTAATGTGGTAAGAATTTGGGGATGAGAAAATTACCTTCTCATACGTTTGTTAAGCTTTGCATCCATAGAGGCAGACCTTCCGATAAAGGTCATCACGGTACGAAAGCCAATATGAGCGTGGGATACATCTTGGTACTCGTAGGTACGAGTAGAAGTTTCTAAATAATGTGCAATATCCTTCCAGCTACCGCCTCTAACGACTTTTCGAGGCTCAAGAGGATCTATGTAAACCGGGTCAAGATCCCAAGTCTCCGTGCGAGAGGTTTCCTTGAAAGCATCTAATACCCATTCGGATACGTTTCCTGACATGTTGTACAAGCCAAAACCGTTGGGCGCAAATACGTCTACCGGAGCCGTATAGGTAAATCCATCATCAATGTAATTTCCTCTTCCAGGTTTGAAATTAGCCATCAAACATCCTCTCTTATTCTTAAGGTATGGGCCTCCCCAAGGGTATTTGGCTATTTCTTTTCCTCCTTTTGCCGCATATTCCCATTCTGCTTCCGTTGGAAGTCTAAAGGCAGGAAGATCAAATTCCAAATCGTCGTTTGCTCGCAAATGATAGGATCTCCATTCGCAATATTTTTGAGCCTGATCGTAGCTAACTCCTACCACGGGATAGGTATCAAAGGCAGGATGGTCAAAGTAAAACTCCATCAAAGGATCTCCATAGTGGTAGGAGAAACTTTGAGACCATACAGTAGTATCGGGCTTTAGATCGTTGAGTGTAAAGGTTGGGGCAGTTTTTAACGTCGTCGGAGTACCTGTTTCGTATTGACCTGATTTTACCGTCTCCAAAAATTGTCGGTACTTGTTATTGGACACTTCGTACTTGTCCATGTAAAATTCTGAGATGGTCACTTGCTTGTTGAGAGAAGATTGCGTGTAGGCTATATCTTCGTCATTTTGACCCATCCAAAAAGTACCCGATTTGATGGGTACCATGTCCAAGGGAAGGTTTTGCTTCCATCGTTCCCGCTTAGGAACTCCAGTCACCTCCCCTTTTCGGTTATATTTATCGCTTGCTAGTCCCTTTTTGTTGAAAAGCCCGCAGCTTGGCAACAGGGTAATGAGCAACAGCCCTAGGGCAAGCGGAAGAATTTGTACCTTCATCTTAGTGTGCATAAATCATTTTTTAATCTTATCAAATTCTTGGCCAAACTCTATCAAACCAAAAAAAAGACCTCGAAAGTTAGTGCATTTTGCACCAATAAACCAAATTTTTGAGGTATAGACCCAAATTTCACCTTAGCTATGGGAACTAAAAAATAGTCCCAAAGTTTCCGGATTCTATCAAAACCTAAACCTCGGCGTTCGTTGGATCACGCGATCCACTGTGCGCTCTATCTCTGACCAAGTGTACCTCAACATCAATTCATGAGAAGTTGGCGATTTTGCCTCCAAACCTCCCACCACCAAATCAAAAGCATATCCTAGCCGTAAACTATTGTCATTCAATAAACTATATCCCAAGATTAAAGAAACAGATTCCTCCCCTCTGTAGGCGAAGCCTGCATTGATTCTATTTTGAAGTGTTGCTATAACGCTTAAGTCGTAGGATAAAGTATGTGTCCCAATGGATTTTAATAAAATAGAAGGCTCAATCCTCAATTGCCCTATGGGCTTCAACCGATACCCAAGCAAGAAATAATTGTGCATGGTAAGTTGATTACTGTACGCACCATTCCCAAAGTCAAAGGAGGGTTGATTGAGGTGGCGCGCACTTAAACCTGCATAAATATCCCCTCTGTCCAAGAGAATTCCTGCACCAGCATCCACCCCTACAAGGTTTTCACTCCCCGATTGAGGCAGATTAGGTTCAGGATTAATTACCACCAATTCTCCATAATCCAAGCCCCTATTTACCGCACCTACATAAGCCCCTACACTAAGTAAACTTCTCTTGATTTTTTTATGATAACTTCCTAAAAAATTAATTTCTAAGGAATTACTTACTCCGATCTGGTCATTGATTACCGTAAGTCCATAGCCTACAGGAGAAGACTTCCCTCTTCCTTGGGCAGTAATTACTTGGGTAATAGGAGCCCCCCCAGTTCCCGAGCTACTGGTGTAGGATTGCCATTGAGACCGATGAAGTGCAGAAAATCTGTATCCTTCTTCTTTCCCTGCAAAGGCGGGATTGAAGAAGGTACCTGAAAACATGTATTGGGTAACTTGAGGATCTTGTTGAGAAAAAACAGGCACAGAGGCTAGGAGCAATACGCATGAAGCCATCACTCTAAAAAATGTATGCAGGGATATTACTGTGGTCATTTGGCTTTGATTTCCTAAGTTAATCCTTTGTCTAGGAATTTAAACTGATAAACCACAAAAAATGATTCTTAATAATTACAAATTATTCGCTTTTTTGATGAATAATTCCAAGGCCCCTGTCATACTTGGTGCATTGGGCATGGGTGCCTCAATGTCCAAAATAAGTCCCATGTCCCGTACCGCTTGAGCCGTGGTGGGTCCAAAAGCCGCAATTCTGGTTTTACCTTGAACAAAATCTGGAAAGTTTTGGCGCAGAGATTTAATCCCTGAAGGACTAAAAAATGCCAGAATATCGTACTTCACATCGGCCAAATCGGATAAATCAGCCGCTACCGTATGGTAAATAATGGCTTCAGTAAAGGAAATACCGTGCTTTTCCATAAAACTTGGAATATCGTCTTTTCGGATATCCGAACAAGGAAAAAGGTATTTTTCAGTTTTATGCTTTTTAAAATAATCAAATAGGTCCTCTGCAGTCTTTAGGCCAACAAAAAGCTTTCTCTTCCGAATGACTATGTATTTTTGAAGGTAATGCGCTGTTTGATCAGAAATACAGAAATACTTCATCTCCGCAGGCATTTCTATCTTAAATTCTTTACAAATAGCAAAGAAATGATCTATGGCATTCCTGCTCGTAAAAATGATGGCAGTATGCTTTAAAATTTCGATTTTTTGCTTCCTAAATTCCTTTGGTGGAACAGGCTCCACCTTGATAAATTGCCTAAAGTCAATTTTCAATTTGTACTTCTCTGCAAGCAACAAATAAGGGGAATTGGCTTCAGTAGGTTTGGGTTGGGAAACTAAAATACTTTTTACAGGGGTAAAGCGATCTTTTGAAGCTGCACTCATGCCAGTAGTTCCATTTAGCGTTCAACTCGTCACTGTCCAAGCACCAAAATCCATTTTGAAAGGATCAAAAATGGTACAATTTCAGCGATACAAAGGTAAGTAAATAAATGATAATTCTTTACATCCAATCGATTCATCATAAGTAGGAACAGTCCTAAAACACCCAACATATATACCCAGAAAAACCCCAATACAAGCAGGGTAAAAATGGATTTTAAGGCTGTGAAATCATTTAAAACAAAAAATGAAGACACGGCCATTAGAACTGCACACCCAAAGGAAATCAGCCGGAGTAAATAAAAAAAATGAGCAAATTCTGCTTTTCCCAACTCAAAGAGATAGCTCATGACTCTGAGAATTACGAATTTTACTACCGTCAATAGTAAAATGATACCTGCTCCTAAAAGCCATGCCCCCACCAAGGAGGTAAAATGAGGTTCTATCCTACCCTGAACCCATTCTGGATTAAAAATTAAGCTGCCCGTAATCAAACATTGGGACAGCATGAGGGACACGATAAACAAAAAAAACAGGATGTCTAAGGAAAATACTTTTTGCAATCCTCCGCTCTCAGAGAAATCTTCTGCCTTAATTACTGCTAAGGGCCGTAGCAATACTCCTAACAAATAAGGATATGCGATCCTATAAACAGCTATCAAGCTCAATACCACCACTAAAGAAATGACAAAAAAATCCTTTATGGGCTGAGTCAGCAATCGTTCTTGCCATAGCGCTAGGACCCCTTTGCTCTCCTGGATCTTCGGCACAGGTGGTGAGGCAATCTTTGTAATACTAGGTGCGGAATTTTGTTGATTTTTGGCTTCCGAAACAAACGTGACCGTCAAGGTATCCTTTTCAAACTCTTTTCTAAGCGTGCCCAAAGGCAAGTAAAATAAGGAGTCCTGCAAAAAAAGTCCCCATAGTTTCCCCTCGATAAAAAGGGTAGAATTTTTTGGTACTTGAAAGTAAACGAATGATTCCGGGAAAGTAGAAATAGGAATCTTGACTTCCTTTTCTGTACTGGGGCCAAACCAAGAGCTAGAAGTTTTGCTGATCCAAAAGCCGTCATAGTTTTCCAGCACCTGAGAAAACCCCAGGTGTGAAATTCCAAAAAAGAGTATCCCTAAAATTAGTCTACTCCTATTTCCCAGCTTTACTTTCATGCACTGCCCATTTAGAGTATGGAATATCTATTTAATTCGAAGAATATTTAGAATTGCAAAAACCTTATTCTACAAAATTCAACATTCTCAAGCCTGCTTCCAAATGAATTTTCTACTCGGAACTGATTGATTTTTTCTTTTGAGAAGGAAACTGAATCCTCAGGGGTACTCAGAAAAAAGGATTTTTGAGCAGCTATATGGTTGTGAAAGAGCAAGGCGTATCTTTGAAGCTCATTACTTGTTTATGGCAGGCATTTACATTCATATTCCCTTTTGCAAGCAAGCCTGCCATTATTGTGACTTTCATTTTTCCACAAACCAAGACAACATGGAAGCCATGATGGAGGCACTAGTTCGGGAAATGGAACTTCGACAGCAATACCTCCAAGGGCAAGAAGTAGATACCGTATATTTTGGAGGCGGAACACCTTCCCTACTTCCTGAAAGGCTCTTAGATAAGCTCTTAGAAACAATTAACCTCCTTTTCCCAGGTAAAAAATCTGAAATTACCCTAGAAGTCAATCCAGATGACCTACATCCTTCAGCCTTGTTAGCCTGGAAGTCCTTGGGCATTGATAGGCTAAGCCTAGGGGTACAGAGTTTTCAAGACCAAATTTTAAAAAGATATCATAGAGCACATACCTCTGAGCAAGCAAAAAAGGCTATAATATTGAGTAGGAAAGCTGGCTTTGAAAAATTCTCCATTGACCTGATCTATGGCTATCCCCACCAGGACCACAGCTTATGGAAAGAGGATGTAAGCATCGCTTTTGAGTTGGATCCTGGTCACCTTTCCGCATATGCCCTTACCATTGAACCAAAAACAGCCTTTGGTTCATGGACTAAAAAAGGAAAATTTCTACCTGCCTCAGAGGAATTTATAGCCCAGCAATACGAGTACCTGCAAGAACGCTGCGATCAAGCAGGATACCTTTCCTATGAAATTTCAAACTTTAGCATTCCTACCCAGATGGCCTTGCATAACAGCAATTATTGGAAAGGAATCCCCTATTTAGGCGTAGGTCCTAGTGCCCATTCTTTCGACGGTAAAAGTAGAGGACACAACCCTGCCTCAAATTCTCTCTACCTACGAGCATTACAAGCTAATAAACTGCCTTTTCAGGAAGAAGCCCTTTCCTCACAAGAGCATATCAATGAGGCAATAATGATTGGGCTCCGAACGATTTGGGGAGTAGATACTGAAGCTTTGGCTAAAAAATTTGACGTGGATATCCTGCATGAAAAGAAAGTGTCCTTGCAAAAATTAGCTGCTTTAGAGATGATTGAAATCAAGGGCAAGAGCTTAACTTTGACCCGAAAGGGGAAGTTACTGGCAGACAGCATTGCTGCCGAACTTTTCCTAGATGCCTATGACACCTCCGCAACACAACCCTAGAAAAAAAGATGCTGCTCCATTAGAAGAGGCTTTCAAAGATCTATGGAAAGCTTATAGCCTAGAAGAAGCTTAC
>Ga0194134_10002620_pt1 | contig 20896 bp, 20 predicted proteins | sample TA2KigOff0mmetaG_FD_148602 | JGI IMG/M metagenome (GOLD analysis project Ga0194134, IMG submission 148602) | Freshwater microbial communities from Lake Tanganyika, Tanzania - TA2015056 Kigoma Offshore 0m | ecosystem: Environmental > Aquatic > Freshwater > Lake | place: Tanzania: Lake Tanganyika... | reverse complement strand
AGGATGCGTCCACCGTCGAGCGGCGGCAGCGGAAACAGGTTGAAGGCAAACATGACCAGGTTGACCAGAACGCCAGCCTTGCACATCTCGATGAAGAAGGGTTCGCTGACCCCGCCGGCAATCAGCCCTTGAAAGGCAATGCCCCACAACAGCGCTTGCAGGAAGTTAGCCCCGGGTCCGGCCAGGGCGACCCAGATCATGTGCTGCTTGGGTTTGCGCAGACGGCCAAAATCCACAGGGACCGGCTTGGCATAACCGAACAAAAATTGCCCGGCCGTGGCAAAGTAAAGCAGCAGGGGCATCAACAGGGTGCCGATGAGATCGATATGGCTCATCGGGTTGAGGGTTACGCGGCCGAGTTGCCAAGCGGTCGGGTCACCGAAAAACCGTGCTGCATAGCCGTGCGCGGCCTCATGCACGGTGATGGCAAACAGCACCGGCAATGCATACAGCGTCACTTTCTGAATCAGATCGGCCAGGTCCATGGGAGGATTGTCTCAGAGGCCTTGCATGCAGGCGGCCGGGCCTGGGCCTATGCCAGTCCGATGGCCGAGAGGCTGCCCCGACCGGGTCGAATCACCTCAGGCGGGAGGCCGCTGCCGATGGGCACCAGATCAATGACGGTGGTGGGTTCGCGAGGGCAGGCGCCCACATTGATGACAGCGGCCACTTCATGTTCGAGCTGGTGCCGAATCTGCGCGGCCTCGTCAAGGGCTTCAGACTGGCCGGGCAGGATCAAGGTGGTCGCCAGCAAGGGCGCGCCGTGCTGGGCCAGCAAGTCCTGTACGGTGCGGTGCTCGGGCAGTCGCAAGCCGATGGTTTTGCGCGCAGGATGGCTCAGCCGACGGGGCACCTCCTTGCTGGCCTCCAGGATGAAGGTGTAGGGCCCTGGGGTGGCCAGTTTGAGGAGTCGGAACTGGCGATTGTCAACCCGCGCGTAGTTGGCCAGCTCGCTCAAGTCGCGGCACAGCAGTGTGAGAGGGTGTCGTTCGTCGACCCCCCGAATGCGCCGCAGCCGATCGGCTGCCGCCTTGTCGTCAAGGTGGCAGACCAGCGCATAGCCCGAGTCGGTGGGGACAGCAAGCACCCCGCCCGCCATGAGCAAATCGCAAGCCCGTTTGAGCAGCCGGGCTTGAGGATTGTCGGGATGAATATCAAACAGTTGGGCCATGGTCGTTTCAGCTCGGCACGGCCGGTTGAGCCAGAGCCTCGCGCGCGATGCGCGCCTGTCGCATGGTGAGCCAAGCCCCCCCCGCACCGCAAGCGGCGATCACGCTCATGCTCACTAGCGACTCGCCATCGGGCGTGTGGGAGAACACCAGCCACCCTGCAATCACCGCGAAGGCGATCTGTGCGTACATATAAGGGGCCATCGTGGCCACGGCGGTGCGCTCGTAGGCCAGGGTCAGCAAGAAGTGGCCGATGGTGGCGGTCAGACCCATGAGCATCATCAGTCCCCACTGCTCCAGGCTCAGGGCGGTCCAGGCCCAGGGCAGGGCCAGTGAGGCCACAGCGGTACCGGTCCAGCCGGTATAGAGCTGCATGGTCATGGGGTCCTCAGTGCGGACCATGCGGCTGGTGAGTAGCTGAAATCCGGCGTTGACGGTCAGTACGATCAGGGGCAAGAGCGCAGCGCCCGAAAAATTGGCGCCTCCGGGCTTGATGATGAGCAGGGCGCCCGCGAAGCCGCCGAGCACCAGCAGCCAGCGCAGCCGGGAAACAGCTTCGGAAAAGAGCAAGGCCGCAATCACTGTGATCAGCAAGGGGCCGAGCGAGACAATGGCGGTGAACTCGGCCACAGAGATATGCCGCAAAGCTTCAAAGGCGGCCAGACTGCTGCTGACCAGCAGCAGCCCCCGTAGAACCTGTAGGCCCGGACGCTGCGTGCGCCAGATGCTACAGCCTTTGCGGGGCAGCATGACCAGCGTGCTGGCCACGGCCTGAAAAAAGTAGCGAAACCACAAGGCCATCATCAGCGGTACCATGCCCAGCACCAGCTTGGTTGTGGTGTCCAGGGCCGCGAACATTGCAACAGCCCCGAGCGTGAGGGCGATGCCGGTCAGCGCCGAGGGCGAGCCGAGCCGCGCTCTCACCGGATCCTGGCTTCCAGCAGCTCCCAGACCGGGGTCAGCTCGCCAGGCAGATAGGGCAGTATGCCCAGATCGGTGTGGCTCTCGTCGGGGCTGTGAAAGTCGCTTCCGCGCGAGGCGGCCAGATCAAACTCACGGGCCATATCGGCGTACTTGAGCGACTCTTGCGCGCTGTGGCTGCCGGTAATGACCTCGACCGCCTGTCCCCCATGCAGCTTGAATTCAGTGAAGAGGGCGAACTCTTCATTGGGTGTGAATTTATAGCGCGCTGGATGAGCGATAACGGCCACGCCCCCGGCCTGCGAGATCCACTGAACCGCCTCCTTCAGGGTGGCCCAACGGTGCGGCACGAAGCCCGGCTTGCCGTCGGTCAGGTATTTGCGGAACACTTCACTGGTGTCCTTGCAGATGCCCGTATCGACGAGGAAGCGCGCAAAGTGCGTCCGTGAAATCAGGTCCGGATTGCCCACAAACTCAAGGGCCCCCGCGTAGGCACCGGCGATACCCACCTGGGCCAGGCCTTGGGCCATCTCGAGCGCGCGTTGGGCGCGTCCACCGCGCGTGGATTGCAGCCCCTTGCGCAAGCGCTCATCGCCGTCATCGAAGCCTAATCCAACGATATGCACGGTCTCTCCGGCGAAGGTCACGGAAATCTCGGTGCCCGTGAGATAGCCCATGCCATGAGCTCGAGCGGCCGCCGCCGCGCGTTGCTGACCGCCGATTTCATCGTGATCGGTCAGAGCCCAGAGCTCAACCCCGCCCCGGCGCGCCCGCTCGGCCAGTTCCTCCGGCGTCAGGGTGCCATCGGAGACGACCGAGTGGCAATGCAGGTCAGCGTTGAGAATATTGCGGGCGTTCACAGCGTGATTTTAAGGGGCCGGACACGCCAACGCAGAGGGCCGCGCCGGTAGCCCCCAGGCACACCGTCTCAAGGCTCGGCCGCTTCAATGACAAAGCGTACCCGACGCTGGCCCTGCCACTCGTCGACATCCAGTCGGTAAACAAGGCGCGCTATTGGGGGCAATGGCTCGGTGCGGCCAAACCAGATGCCGTCGACATCCTGTCCCTGATGTTTGAGTCTGAGCGATAGATGGCCCTGCCCGACAAGGCGTTGCGAGACCACTTGCAGGGCTTCGCTGAAGGTCGGCGCTGCGAAGCCTTGCCCCCACACCTGCTGCTGCAGCGTCTCGACCACATCGGCCCGGCGGTACTGAGCCGGCAGCGGGCCATCGGTCTGCACATGTCGCGTCAAGGTGGCCTCATCAAGCCACTCTCGGGCCACCTGCTCAAGGGCTTGCCGAAAGACATCGATCTGATCAAGAGGCACAGTGCAACCAGCGGCCATCGCATGGCCCCCGAAGCGCAGCAGTACCCCCGGATGTCGTTTAGCCACCAGATCAAGTGCATCGCGCAAATGGAAGCCGGCAATCGATCGGCCCGAACCTTTGAGCTCATGGGCTTTGCCCTCGGCACTGCTTGCGGCGAACACAAAGCAGGGCCGGTGCAGGCGGTCTTTGATGCGCGATGCCACGATGCCGACCACGCCCTCATGGAATTGAGCCTCGTAGAGCACGATGGCCGGTGGACTCTCCTCAGCGTGAGCGATCATTGCGTCGGCTGCCCGTATGGCCTGCTCGCGCATATGGCCTTCGAGGTCACGCCGCTGCCGGTTGATACGGTCGAGCTCGGCCGCCAGCATTTGCGCCCGGCCCATGTCGTCCGTGAGCAGACACTCGATACCCAGGGTCATGTCCGACAAGCGGCCGGCCGCATTGATGCGTGGCCCCAGTGCAAAGCCGAAATCCATGCTGCTGGCCGTCAGTGTCTTGCGACCGGCTACCTGCATCAGCGCGGCCAGTCCGGCGGGCATCTGCCCTGCGCGTATGCGGCGCAAGCCCTGGGCCACCAGCCGGCGGTTATTGGTATCCAGGCGCACCACATCAGCCACCGTCCCGAGTGCCACCAGGGGCAGCAAGCTGTCGAGCCGGGGCTGATCCTTGCCTTGATAGAGACCGCGTTTGCGCAACTCTGCGCGCAGCGCCAGCAGGACATAGAACATGACGCCGACCCCGGCAATCGACTTGCTCGGGAACGGGCAGCCCGGCTGGTTGGGATTGACGATCACATCGGCTTCGGGCAACACGATTTCGGCGCCTTGTAGCGCCGGCAAGTGGTGGTCGGTGATGAGAACCTGCAATCCCAGCTCGCGCGCTCGCGCTACGCCCTCCAGGCTGGCGATGCCGTTGTCCACCGTGACCAGCACATCGGCCCCGCGATCTCGAACGCGCTCTGCGATGACCGGCGTCAGGCCGTAGCCGTCCACCACCCGATCGGGTACGAGATAGGTCAAATCGGTGTAGTCAAGCACTTGACCGAGCAAACCCAGCCCCCGGATACCCACAGCGCAAGCCGTGGCGCCATCGCAGTCATAGTCGGCCACGATGCAAATGCGACGGCTCGCCTGCATGGCATCGGCCAGCAGATGCGCCGCCTCGTCGGCCTTGAGCAGCTGCGTGGGCTCGATAAGGCGCTGGAGGTTTTCATCCAGGTCGCTGGCATCGTGTATGCCGCGCGCGGCAAAGAGCTGCGCCAGGAGCGGGTGAACACCGGCTTGTTCCAGCGCCCAGACACTGCGTGGTGGTACTTCACGAACGCTGATCTTCACAAATTCTCCTGAAGCAAATCGGGCCAGGTCGGCGCAGTCATGCGCCTGAAAAATCGGCCTAGCCCGTCCGTTTTGAGGCTCTCCAGGCGCAGCCAGCCCCGCTCGCCGCACAGGGTGAGCTCGACCGCCACCCCCAGGCGCTGCTGCTCGAGCAGCGCAGCGATCAGTTGGCTATCGAGTTGTGCCCAGGCTCGGGCATAGGCCGGTGCATCTTCGCTCAGGGCCGGGGCAGCCAGTGTGCGGGTCAGGTGCAAGCCCGGTGGCACCTTGCTCTGCGCCGGCAGTCGGCCGCTGCCACTGAACCACAGCGAGTTGATGTCGGGTTGACCCTGCTCCGCCCGCGCCTGGTTGACGCTGTGGGTGTAGAGCAACATCTGCATCTCGTTTTGCAGACGGCGCAGCAGGCGGGCCGAGGGACCACAGGGCAGCCAGGGATCAACATTGCGCGCGATCACACGGTCGAGGGAAGCGGTCGCCTGGTCGAAGACCTCTCCCCGTCCCAGCCAGTGGCCGGGCCGAGCCGCCTGTAGCGTGATCCCTTCGGAATCGAAGTACGGTTGCATGCTGTGCAGCAATTCGTCGGATTCCTCTTCCTTGATGCCCAGTGACTGCGGATCGCTGAGGCTGGCATGTTCGCGCCCCACCGACCAGTGACAAAGGCTCACCCATGCCCAAGCCTGAGTACCAGCCGCGGGGACATGGCGCGCGGCCCAGGGCAGCAGACCATCGGGCACCTGCCCCCATCCCAGAAGCGCGGCCACAGCTTTCTCGTGCGGGGGGCTCAGACTCTCGGCGCTGCCGACTTCACGCTGACCGATGCGCATCTGGCGCAGCAGTTGGCGCAGGTGCACCGTGGCGTGGGCAGGCAGTTCGAGCAGCGCTTGCCTTAGCGAGCGGTTTGCGCTGAGTGCCCAGGGCACGATCAGGTGGCGAACCGGCCCAGTCTGCGCCAGATTGGGCCCCAGAAGTTCCGACAGATTGACCGACATGGCGCCATTGTCCCGAATCGGCGCTGGCCTTGCCGATCCTTGGGCGAGGCGGTGCCACAATCGCCTCTATGTCAGTGCCTTATGAGTTGTCCCTGGGATGGCGTTACACACGAGCCGGTCGCGCCTCTCGCCGCAACGGCTTTATTTCTTTCATATCAGGCGTGTCCATGTTGGGCATCGCCCTGGGCGTGGCTGCCTTGATCATCGTGCTGAGCGTTATGAACGGGTTTCAAAAAGAGGTTCGCGATCGCATGCTGGGCGTGATTTCGCACATCGAGGTGCTCGCTGCCGATGGCGGTGCTATCGTGGACCTTGAAGGTACGCTCCAGCAGTTGCGCGCCCATCCGCAGGTGATGGGCGCTGCGCCCTTTGTGGCCTCCCAGGGCTTGCTGGCCCGCGGTGAGGACATGAAGGGTGCCATTGTGCGCGGCATTGATCCTTCGCTGGAGGGACAGGTCAGTGAGCTGGCCGCCCAGCAGCGTCAGGCGATCGCCCGGCTGGAGCCCGGGCAATTTGGTGTTGTACTCGGTGCGGAGTTGGCCCGTGCTCTCGGGGTACGCGCGGGCGATGCGCTTACTCTGATCGTGCCCGGCGGGCAGGTGACGCCTGCCGGCGTCGTGCCGCGGCTCAAGCAGACGACGGTGGTGGGCTATTTCGATTCGGGTCATTTTGAGTACGACGCTGGCATGGCCCTGATGCATCGCGAAGATGCCCAGCGCCTGTTCCGATTGGACGGACCCAGTGGTATCCGTGTCAAGCTGCGCGATTTGCATCAGGCGCGCGAGGTGGCAGCGCAGTTGATGGGGAAACTGCCACCCGATCTGCTGGTGCGCGATTGGACGCGGCAAAACCGGACCTGGTTTGCCGCAGTCCAGCTGGAAAAGCGAATGATGTTCATCATCCTGACGCTGATCGTGGCAGTGGCGGCATTTAATCTGGTCAGCACGCTGGTGATGACGGTCACCGACAAGCGGGCCGACATTGCGATTCTGCGTACCCTGGGAGCCAGTCCTGCCAGCATCATGCTGATCTTTATGGTGCAAGGCGCCCTGGTCGGTCTGGTGGGAACGGGGGGAGGTCTTTTGCTGGGTCTGCTCGTGGCTTTGAATATCGACACCCTCGTCCCCATGCTGGAGGCGCTGCTGGGAGCCAGCTTTTTGCCGCGCGACATATACCTGATCAGCCGCATGCCCAGTGACCCGCAGGCCGCCGATATTTTGCCGGTGGCTTTGATCGCGCTGGTGCTGGCTTTTATCGCCACGCTTTACCCGAGCTGGAGGGCCAGCCGGGTTAAGCCGGCGCAGGCTTTGCGCTATGAGTAGCCCGGCTGCCTCGCCTTGGGTGACCGGCACGCCGGTGCTGCAGGCTCGCGGACTCTCCCGCCGTTTCGTGGAAGACGCCCTGGATGTACAAGTGCTCAGTGGCGTCGACCTCGAGGTTTTGGCGGGCGAGACTTTGGCCATTGTTGGCGCTTCGGGATCGGGCAAGAGCACCTTGCTCCACCTGCTCGGCGGGCTTGATGTACCCACGCGTGGTCAGGTGCTCTTGATGGGGCAGGACTTCTCGGGCTTGACCAGCGCCGAGCAGGGACGCTTGCGCAATTTGCACCAAGGGTTTGTCTATCAGTTTCATCACTTGCTGCCTGAGCTCAGCGCGCTCGAGAATGTGGCCATGCCCTTGCTGATCCGCAGACAAGCTCGTCAGCTGGCCTTGCAGGCTGCCGCCGCCGCGTTGGGCGATGTTGGCCTGGCTGGGCGCTTGCAACACCGTCCGGCCGAGTTGTCGGGCGGCGAGCGTCAGCGGGTGGCGATGGCTCGCGCGTTGGTGACCCGACCGGCCTGCGTTTTGGCCGACGAGCCGACGGGCAACCTCGACCGTGACTCGGCGTTTAGCGTGTTCAATCTGATGCTCGAGCGGGCGCGCGACCTGGGCATGGCCTTCGTTTTGGTGACCCATGATGAATCGCTGGCCCGCCGTTGTGATCGCTGCCTGCGTCTGGATCAAGGCCGCTTGCAGCCGGCGCAGCTGCATTTGAAAAACAGACGCGGATGGTCTTCAGAGGATGCGGTTGAACCAGAGCATCGATAGACTGGCCGCCAGCAGCGCCAGAGTTGCGCCAAGCAGGGCCAGCAGGCCCGAGATTTCGGTTTCCTTCTTCTGCAGGGTCAGCTTAGAGCTGAGCGCAGTGTAGACCTTTTTGAGGTCCTGTGCGGTGCCGGCATAGAAATACTCCGCCTGCGTCCGGGCGGAAATGGCTTTGAGTGTTTCCTCATCCAGCCGCACCCGCATCGACCAACCCTCGAAGCCGATCGTCTCTCCGGTTACCGTACCGATACCGACCGTATAGACCCGGACCCCGTAGTCGCCCGCCAGCTTGGCCGCCTCCATTGGATCCACGCCAGTGGTGCGTTGCCCGTCGGTCAGCAAGATGATAGCCGCCGATCCATTGGATCCGGGGGCTACCGGCTCGTAGGTTTTTTTGCCGGCCTTGGCTTTTTCGTCCAGACTGCTGCCTGCAGGCCGGTTGCCATATTGCATTTTGGCCAGATCGATATAGGCATCGGGGAAGAGTTCAGCCAGCGACATGACGATGCCGTTTCCAATTGCCGTGCCGCGCTGCATCTGGAACTTGTCGATGGCGGCCACCAAATCCTCGCGATTGAGCGTGGCCGGTTGCACCACCGAGGCCGTGCCGGCGAAAGCGACAATGCCCACCTTCACATGACGCGGCAGTTCATTGAGAAAAGCCTTGGCGGCGTTTTGTGCCGCCACCAGCCGGTTGGGCTCGACATCGGTGGCGCGCATGCTGCCCGAGACATCCATGGCCAGCATGATGGTTTCTTGCTGTGATGGCAGCCGGATGGTGGCAAAGGGTCGGGCCGAGGCGAGCAGCAGGGCTGCGATTGAAAACAGGAAAAGAAGCGCCGGGATGTGTCTGCGCCAGGAGCTGCCTGCGGCCTCGCGCACCAGGGCCAAGCTGGCGTAGCGGACGGCCATTTTCTTGCGGCGTCGCATCAACCAGAGGTAGAGCAGAGCCATGGCTGGCAGCATCAGCATCGACCACAGAAGTTCGGGCCAAAAGAAGGTCATGGTCTGTATGGGGGATTTGGGGCTTAGGTCGCTGCTGCAAGTGTCGCGCGACCGCGCAGCCGCTGAAGGCGCAGGCGGCAAAATCGCATCAGGGCTTCAATCAGTTCGTCGTCGGTACGCAACTCCAGCGCGTCAACCCCACTGCGGGCCAGGCTTTGACGCAGAGACAGTTCTCGTTGCGCTGCCAGTTCCGAAAAGCGCTGGCGGAACCGACGGTCGTGGGTATCGACCATCAAGTAGTCGCCGGTTTCGGCATCGCGCATGGGCACAAGCCCGAGATCTGGCAATTGCAACTCCAGCGGGTCGAAGAGGCGCACTGCCACCACATCGTGGCGTTGAGCCAGTTGACCGAGCGTGCGCTCCCAGCCCGGCTCGCTAATGAAGTCCGACACCACAAAAACAGTGGAGCGCCGGCGTATGCTTTGCGCCGCCGCCTGCAGCAGTTTGTCGAGTTGCGTCGCGTAGGGCTGTTGCTGCGGCTTGCGATTGAGCAGGTGTTGCAACAAGTGCAGCACTTGAAGGCGACCACCGCGGGCCGGTAAAACGGCATCGACCTGGCTTCCATAGAGGATGGCGCCGATGCGGTTGCCCTCGCGGGTGAGCATGCGCCCCAGGGCGGCCACGAAATCGCGAGCCACTTCATTTTTGCGCAGCCCCCCCGATCCGAAATCGACCGAGGCGCTGAGGTCGAGTAAAAACCAGGCGGTCATTTCGCGGTCTTCGGTGTAGACCCGCACATGGGGCGCGTCCATCCGCGCCGTCAGGTTCCAGTCGATATGGCGCACATCGTCGTGGTGCTGGTACTCGCGCAGATCGGCCAGGTCCAGGCCATTGCCCCGCATCAGCGTGCGGTGGTGGCCTTGCAGCAGTCCGTCGAGCCGGCGCAGCACGGTCCACTCCAGGCGCTTGAGCACCTCTTCGGCCTGTCCCGCGACCGCCGGCGCGGGTACAGCCTGCGCTGCGGGGGAACCCTCGAATAGTTTACGCAGCCAGCTTCTCATGTTCCAGCGGCTTGGAAGGGGCGGGCACCCGGGCCATGATGCGTCCGATCACTGCATCGCTGCTCAGTCCTTGGGAGAGCGCCTCATAGGACAGGACCAATCGGTGGCGAAGCACATCGGGCACCAGATCGCTCATGTCCTCGGGCAGCACATAGCCCCGGCCTCTGAGTAGGGCCAGGGCACGCGCTCCCTCGGTCAGGGCGATGGTGGCGCGCGGGCTCGCACCGAAGGTGATCATGGGCTTGAGATCGGCAAGATCATGGCGCTCCGGGTAGCGGGTGGCGGAGACCAGTCGCACGGCATAGTGCAGGAGTGAGGGGTCAACATAGACCTGCCGGCACTGCTGCTGCAAGTCGGCAATTTGCTCCATGGTGGCCACTGCATGGGCTTGGACCTTGGGCCCGATCATGCGCTCAACAATCACATATTCTTCTTCATCACTCGGGTAGTCGACCACCACCTTCATCATGAAGCGGTCCACTTGGGCTTCGGGCAGAGGGTAGGTGCCCTCGGTCTCGATGGGGTTTTGTGTGGCCATGACCAAAAAGGGCCGTGGCACGGGATGACTCTGGCCGGCAATCGTCACCTGGCGCTCTTGCATCACTTCAAGGAGGGCGCTTTGCACCTTGGCCGGCGCGCGGTTGATTTCATCAGCAAGCAGCAGGTTGGTAAACACGGGCCCCAGCGAAGTGCTGAAGTCGCCGCTTTTCTGGTTGTAGATGCGCGTCCCTATCAGGTCAGCTGGTACGAGATCGGGGGTGAACTGGATGCGCTTGAACTGTCCGCGCAGGGCCTCAGCCAGGGTTTTGACGGTCAGGGTCTTGGCCAGACCCGGCACGCCCTCGACCAGCAGGTGTCCCTGGGCCAAGGTGGCGATCATGACGCGCTCGAGAAAGCGATCCTGACCCACCACGACTCGCTTGACTTCATAGAGGATGCGTTCCATCAGTTGGGCAGTTTCGGGATGGACGGTGGGTGTTTCGCTCATTGGAGGATCCTGCTTGGGAGGCGGTCTTCAGAAGGGGGGAATGCCGACGGCCGAGGCCGCGTTCTCGATGGGCACGGCAAAACCGATGCCGATAAAGGTGCGTTGCTGCGAGGGGTTGTAGATGGCCGTGACGATGCCCACCACCTGACCGTCCATGGTGACCAGCGGCCCGCCCGAGTTGCCGGGATTGGCCGCCGCGTCAAATTGGATCAAGTTGCGCATTTCATGTTGGCCCTCCGGCGATCGGAAGGATCGGCCGAGCCCGGACACCACGCCGGCCGATGCCGAGGGTCCGATGCCGAAAGGAAAGCCGACCGCCACCACCTCGTCCCCGGGCAGCAGGTCGGCGGTCGAGCGCAGGGTCGCTGCGTTCAGGTCGTCCGGAATCTTGTGGGCTTGCAGCACGGCCAGATCATTCTCGGGCTGCACGCCGGTGACACTGGCGGTGGTTTCCAGGCCGTCTCTGAATTCGATGCGGATGACGCTGGCGCCTTGCACCACATGCAGATTGGTCAGGATGATGCCCTTATCGACAATTACGACGCCCGTGCCCACGCTGCGTTGCACCAGTTCACCCGTTTTTTTGTCGGTGTCAAATCCGGTCACCCGAACCACCGAGGGCGCGATCGCCTCGAAGGCCTTGGCTGCCTTCGAGGGCAGGGGGACGGTCTCCAGGGTCTTGAGCACCGCCGCATCGATGTCTTTCTGCGTCAGCGCGCGCGGCACCTGCCCGGCCAGCAGGATCAGGCTGAGGGCGGTGACGATCCCCAGGGCGCTGATAAAGCCCCAAAGCAGTCGGGGGTCGGTCCAGGCGGGACCGGCGAGCCAGCGTCGCAGCCTGATCATCCGGCCGGTTTGGGGCAGGGCATCGTCTGTTGAGACCGGCGGAGGGGCTGTCTGTGAGCGGGAGCTGCTGTAGAGGGCGGACCTTCGCATCGGCTGACCTTGTGTACGGGCCGTCCATCGGCGGAAGACCCTGTGCAGTTTGCCACGCTATCACATTCGCGGCCTGAGCGCACCTGCGTTGCCACAGCGGTATCGACCCCCGTGCTTCTCGGGCATCATTGGCCTATGCGCTGGATCGACACCCACTGCCATCTCGACGCTGCGGAGTTCCAGGCCGATGTTCAGGCTGTGCGCGAGCGCGCGCGTGCGGCCGGTGTCGATCTCTGTCTCATCCCAGCCGTCACCGCCGCCGGCTTTGACGCTGTGCGGGAGCTGGCGCACCGTTTTGGTGATGGTTATGCCCTTGGGCTGCACCCGCTTTACATCGCTGCGGCCAGGGAGGCGGACCTGACCGAGCTCGAGCGCGACTTGACGCGGCATCTGCAGGACCCCAGGCTGATGGCCGTGGGCGAGATCGGCCTGGACTTTTTCGTTCCTTCCTTGTGCACGCCGCAGATGCGCGAGCAGCAGGAGTACTTCTACCGCGCTCAGTTGCTGCTGGCGCGCCGGCTCGATTTGCCGGTCATCTTGCATGTGCGTCGCTCGGCCGATCGTCTGCTCAAACATTTGCGCGAGCTTGCCCCGGCCGCAGGATGGAGGGGCATCGCTCATGCTTTCAACGGGAGCGATCAACAGGCCCGGGCCTTCATCGAGCTGGGTCTGAAGCTGGGCTTTGGAGGGGCCCTGACTTTCCCGCGGGCCTTGCAGCTGCAACGCCTGGCGCGCAGCCTGCCGCTGCAGGCGCTGGTGCTGGAAACCGATGCACCGGACATTGCGCCTCAGTGGCTCTACCGCACCGCCGGAGAGCGTGAGCGCGGGCGGCCGCAAGCGCGTAACGAGCCCGCCCAGTTGCCCCGGATCGGTGCCTCTCTGGCTGATTTACGCGGCTTGAGGCCTGAAGATCTGGGCGCGCAGCTGCGGGACAATGCAGCGCAGGCCCTGCCGCGTCTGGCACGGCTGCTCAACCCCTGATTCGGCTTGGGACGCATGGTCGCTCGCTCTTTATCTTCTGCCTCCAAGCCCCTGATGCCGGAGGTTTCGTTTTCCGAAGACGGCCAGGTGCGCCATCTGCACCTGGGGACGCCCTGGATTCAAGGCTCCATGCGCTTGGATGCCCCCTTCGACCTGGAGCTTGACTATGTGCAGCGCATGATGGCCTGGCTGCTGTTTCAACGCCCTGAAGGGGTGCCCGGCTTGCATGCGATGCAACTGGGCTTGGGCGCTGGCGCCTTGACCAAGTTTTGCCTCAAGAAGCTGCGTATGCGTAGCACCGTCATTGAAATCAACCCCCGGGTGCTGCAGGCTTGCCGGGTGGCGTTCAAGTTGCCACCCGAATCCGAACGCTTTCGGGTTATCCTGGCCGATGCCTCGCGCGAGATCGCCAAGGCCGAGCATCTGGGGGCGGTCGATGCTTTGCAGGTGGACCTGTATGACCATGAAGCCGCCGCCCCCGCACTCGACAGCGCCGATTTTTATGCCGGGTGCCGGGGCTTGCTCGCCGACGGGGGCGTGATGACGGTTAACCTCTTTGGCCGTAACGCCAGCTTTGAGCAGTCCCTGGCGCGCGTGGCGGACGCCTTCGGCAAGGCGGCCCTGTGGCGTTTCAGTCCGACCCGGGAGGGCAACACCGTAGTTTTGGCCCAGCGTGAGCCCTCAGGGCCGCCGCGGCCGCTGCTTATTGAGCGCGCGCAAGCCATTGAGTCGCGTTGGGGACTGCCGGCAGGCAAATGGCTGCGACTTTTGCGGCCTTGCTGGACGCAGGCCGACTGAGCCGCCCCAGGGTTTCCCAGTAATTTTCTAGGTGAAAGCCACATAGGGATGGGCGGTCAGTCCGTGCACAATCGGCCGGTTCGGGTTTCCAAGGAGTGTTTTTGTGAATATCAAGAGTAGCAAGGATTTCGCTTCCGGGCTGATGTTCATGGTGGTCGGGGCGGCTTTCGCCTGGGGGGCCACCTCTTACAGCATCGGCACTGCGGCCCGCATGGGGCCAGGCTATTTCCCCCTGATGCTTGGCGTGCTTTTGGCGGTCCTGGGCATGGTCGTTACCTTCAATTCGCTGGTACTCGAGCGGGTGGGTAGCCAAAGCATCGGCAAGTGGGCCTGGAAGCCGCTGGGATTCATCATCGGCGCCAACCTTATTTTTGGCGTCTGTTTGGGGGGCGTCCCCGCCATTGGTCTGAAGCCTTTGGGGCTGATCGTTGGCATTTACGCCCTCACTTTCGTGGCCAGCATGGCCGAGGACGGCTGGAAGGTCTTGAACACTTTTATTCTGTCGACGGCCTTGGCTGTGATCAGCTACTTGGCCTTCATCAAGCTGCTCAATCTTCAGTTTCCGGTCTGGCCGGCTTATTTCACCGCCTGAGGGCCTAGCAAGGAAGCAAGACCATGGATCTCATTGCCAATCTCTCGCTGGGTTTTGATGTCGCGTTTACGCCCATCAACCTGCTCTATGCCTTTATCGGCTGCGTACTTGGAACCCTGATCGGTGTGCTGCCCGGTATTGGCCCGGTGGCGACCATCGCGATGCTGCTGCCGGCCACCTATGCGCTGCCGCCAGTTTCTGCCCTGATCATGCTGGCCGGTATTTACTACGGCGCCCAATACGGCGGTTCCACCACGGCGGTGCTGGTCAATCTGCCCGGGGAGTCCTCTTCGGTGGTGACCTGTATCGATGGGTACCAGATGGCCCGCAAGGGGCGCGCTGGCCCGGCGCTGGCATCTGCCGGCCTGGGCTCCTTCTTCGCCGGCTCCGTCGGCACTTTGATCGTGGCCGCCTTCGCACCGCCCTTGACTGAGGTGGCTTTCAAGTTCGGCCCCGCCGAGTACTTTGCGCTGATGGTGCTCGGTCTGATCGGCGCTGTCGTGTTGGCGTCGGGCTCCTTGCTCAAGGCCATCGCCATGATCTTCCTTGGCCTGCTGCTGGGCCTGGTGGGGACCGATGTCAACTCGGGCGTAGCCCGCTTCTCTTTCGATGTGCCTGAGCTGACCGACGGGATTGGTTTCGTGGTTTTGGCCATGGGCATTTTTGGTTACGGCGAGATCATTGCCAACTTGTCTCAACCCGAGCACAGCCGCGAGATTTTTGCGTCGAAGGTGACCGGCCTGATGCCTACCAAGGAAGACTTCAAGCGCATGGTGCCGGCGGTCTTGCGCGGCACCACCCTGGGTTCGTTCTTGGGCATCCTGCCCGGAGGTGGCGCCTTGCTGGCTGCTTTTGCCGCCTATGCCCTGGAGAAGAAGATGGGCGTCAAACCCGGGGAAATACCTTTTGGGCAGGGCAATATTCGCGGTGTGGCCGCGCCTGAATCGGCCAACAATGCGGGCGCGCAAGCCTCTTTCATTCCCCTGCTCACTCTGGGCATCCCGCCCAACGCCGTGATGGCGCTGATGGTCGGTGCCATGACGATTCACAACATACAGCCCGGACCGCAGGTGATGACCAGCAATCCGCAGTTGTTTTGGGGCCTGATTGCCTCGATGTGGATTGGCAATGCGATGCTGGTGATTCTCAACCTGCCCCTGATCGGCATCTGGATCAAGCTGCTGACCGTGCCCTACCGTTACCTGTTTCCGGCCATTGTGCTGTTTTGCGCCATCGGTGTCTATTCCACCAACAACAACACCTGGGATGTCTGGATGGTGGCGATTTTTGGCGTGATCGGTTATGCCTTTGTCAAACTCGGTTGTGAGCCGGCGCCCCTGTTGTTGGGCTTCATTCTTGGCCCGATGATGGAGGAAAACCTCAGGCGAGCGCTTTTATTGTCGCGCGGTGACTGGTCGGTATTCGTCACCCGCCCGCTGTCGGCTACTTTGCTGGCCATGGCGGTGTTGATGCTCATCATCGTGTTGCTGCCTTCGGTCAAGAGCAAGCGGCAGGAAGCGTTTGTGGAAGACTGAACCCGGTCCTGCGCAAGTTGGGCGGCCCCGCTGGGGCCGCTTTCATTTGCCGACGCAATTTCGGGGCCATGCTTGGCCGTGCTGACGCCGGGGCAAGGGCTCTGCCAAAATGGCTGGATGAATAAGCGTCGCTTTCTCTCCCGGTCGCTTGCGACTCTGACGGCTGGTTTTGCGGGCACCCTCTCGTTCGCACAAACCTATCCCACCAAGCCGATCCGTCTTGTGGTGCCTTTTCCGCCCGGCGGTGCAACTGATTTGTTCGCCCGGACGGTCTCGCAAAAACTCGCTGAAAGGCTCGGCCAAGCGGTTGTTGTGGAGAACCGGCCCGGCGCCGGCGGTACTTTAGGCTCGGACATCGTGGCCAAGGCTGCGGCCGACGGCTACACCCTGCTGCTTTCGACCAGCAGCACGCATTCCATTGGGCCCAACCTCAATCCCAAGATTCCCTACGATGCGGTGCGCGACTTCACCCCGATTTCGCACCTGGGCAACGCCCCGAGCATCATGCTGGTTCCCAATGCGTCGCCGGCCAAGACGGTCAAGGAGTGGATCGACCATGCCCGCAAGAACCCAGGCCGCCTCAATTACGCCTCGAGCGGTAACGGAACCATCGTTCACCTGACCGCCGAGTTGTTCAAGTCGCAGGCTAATGTGTTCGTGCTGCACATTCCCTACCGGGGCACCGCGCTGGCCATCCCTGACTTGGTCAGCGGCAAGATCGATGTCTTGTTTGACTCCCTGCCGACGGGCCTGCCGCATGTCAGGGAAGGTCGTCTGCGGGCCCTGGGGGTGACCTCGGCCAAGCGCACGCCCCTGGCCCCCGAATTGCCGCCGATTTCCGATGTTTTGCCTGGCTACGAGTCGGTGACCTGGTTTGGCCTCTTCGGCCCCCGGGGCCTACCGGCCGATATGGTTCAGCGGCTCAATACGGCGGCCTCCCAGGTTCTGGGTGATCCCGATGCGATCGACCGTCTTACGCGGCTGGGCATCGAGCCGGCCGGCGGCTCGGCGGCCCAGTTTTCGCGCATGCTGGCCGGCGAGTCTGCCAAGTGGAAAAAGATCATCGACGAGCGCAAGATCACGCTCGAGTGAGTCCCATGCAGTTTGATTTCAACAATCCCTATGGCAGCACGCGCCTGCCGCTTTTTGCGCGCAATGTTGTCTCCACCTCGCATCCGCTGGCGGCTCAGGCCGGGCTGCGCATGTTGCTCAAAGGCGGTAATGCGGTTGATGCTGCTATCGCGGCTGCCGCGGCCATCGCGATCACCGAGCCGGTCAGCAACGGCCTGGGTTCAGATGCGTTTTGCATGGTCTGGGATGGGCGGCGCTTGCACGGTTTGAACGCTTCGGGGCCCGCCCCTGCCACCTGGACCCCGTCCTATTTTGAGCGCAAGTACGGGGCGCAGTCGGCGCCTCCCAAGCGCGGTTGGGACTCGGTGACGGTGCCCGGTGCGGTGGCGGCCTGGGCTGCCCTGTCCGAGCGGTTTGGCAAGTTGCCCTTTGCCGATCTTTTTGAGCCGGCCATCGAGGTGGCTGAGCGCGGCTACCTGGTTCCAGTGGTGGTGCAGCAAAAATGGCGGGCCGCCACCCCGGAGTTGCAACAGCTGCCGGGTTTTGCCCAGAGTTTCATGCCCTGGGGTCGTGCGCCGCAGGTGGGCGAGTTGTTCCGGTTTCCCGCAGCGGCGCGAGGCCTGAGGGCTATCGCGCGGTCCAAAGGCCGGGATTTTTACGAGGGGGAGATTGCGCAGGCGCTGGTCAAGTTTTCAGCAGACAATGGCGGCAGTCTTGCAGCGGCCGATTTGGCGTCTTACCAAGCGCAGTGGGTTGAACCCATCGCCAAGACCTATCGGTCCTACACCTTGCACGAGATTCCCCCGAATGGGCAGGGCATCGCAGCCTTGATCGCGCTGGGTATCTTGTCGCACTTTGACCTGACTGGCCTGCCGGTTGACAGCGTGGATGCGCAGCACCTGCAGATTGAGGCCATGAAGCTGGCTTTCGCCGATGTGTACCGCTATGTGGCCGATCCGCGAAGCATGGAGGTCTCGCCCGAACAGATGCTCGATGACGCCTACTTGGCCACGCGCGCTCGCCTGATTGATCCTCGTCGTGCGCAAAATTTTCAGGCCGGCAATCCGATCAAGGGGGGCACCATCTATCTGAGCGCTGCCGATGAGCGCGGCATGATGGTCAGCTTCATCCAGAGCAATTACATGGGCTTTGGTTCTGGGGTGGTCGAGCCGACCTTCGGCGTGAGTTTGCAGAACCGGGGCCACGGCTTCAGCACTGACCCTGCCGCCCCTAACAAGGCCAACCTGGTCGCACCGGGCAAGCGGCCTTTCCACACCATCATTCCGGCCTTCCTTACCCGTGGGGGGGAGGCGGTGATGAGTTATGGCGTGATGGGGGGCAATATGCAGCCGCAAGGTCACATGCAAACCCTGGTGCGCATGCTCGATTACGGACAGAACCCGCAAGCGGCCTGCGATGCGCCCCGCTGGCGTTTCAATCAGGGGCTCAATATCAACGCCGAGGCAGGCATGCGCCCGGAGACGGTGCGCGGCTTGCAGGCCCTGGGTCATGAACTCGATGTGATCGACGACTCCTACCAGGACTTCGGTGCTGGACAGTTCATCTGGCGCGCGGGCGATCCGGCGCTGGAGGGCTATGTGGCGGCCAGCGACGCGCGCCGCGATGGGCAGGCCGTTGGCTTCTGAGGCGCAGCGCCCAACCCCGGGCCATTGCGGGGTGATGGACCCCGCCCGCCCTGCTTCGCAACTGGCCCTGGGCTTATTGCTGGCAGGCGCCGGCGCGATTGCCTTTAGCGGGAAAGCCATTATCGTCAAGCTCGGTTATCGGTACGGCGTTGATGCCGTCACGCTGATCATGTACCGCATGCTGTTCGCCATGCCATTTTTTTTACTCATGGCCTGGTGGGCCGGTCGTGGCCAGGAGCGGCTCGACGCTCGCCAGTGGCGTGGCATCGTTTTCCTGGGGGTGACTGGCTACTATTTAGCCAGTTTCCTGGATTTTTTGGGCCTGCAGTACATCAGCGCATCTCTGGAGCGCCTGATCCTCTACCTCAATCCCACTCTCGTCCTGCTGATCTCGCTGGCGCTGTATCGCAAGCCGGTGGCCGGCCGGCAGCTGCTTGGCCTGCTGATCAGCTACACCGGTATCGTGGTGGTCTTTGGGCAGGAGTTGCGCTTGCAGGGGCCGGAGGTGGCTTTGGGCAGCGGTCTGGTGTTTGCCAGTGCGCTGTCGTATGCCCTTTACCTCGTGTACAGCGGTGAAGTGGTCAAACGCCTGGGCTCTTTGCGACTGGTTGGTCTGGCCTCGACGGTCGCCTGCCTGTGCTGCATCGTGCAGTTCTGGGCGCTGCGCCCGCTTTCGGCCGCCGATGTGCCCGCCCAAGTGTTGTGGCTGTCGGTGCTCAATGCGCTGGCTTGCACGGTCGCGCCGGTGCTGATGGTGATGATGGCCATCGAGCGCATCGGGGCTGCTTTAAGTGCCCAGGTGGGCATGATCGGTCCGATGGTGACTCTCGCCCTGGGGGCCTGGTTCCTTGGCGAGGCCATCACCACCGGTGTCCTGCTGGGTACCGTCTTGGTTTTGGCAGGAGTGTATGTGGTGACCCGTCAGCGCGATCGGCCCGCCGATCGCCAGGCTGTCGCCACGCAAGACAGTTAAAGGAGATCATGATGGATCTGGGAATCGCCGGTCGTTGGGCTTTGGTGGGTGGTGCGAGCAAGGGTTTGGGCTGGGGCTGCGCCCAGGCGCTGGTGCGTGAGGGCGTTCATTTGGTCATCGTGGCTCGAGGGGCACCTGAACTGGAGGATGCCGCCGTTCAATTGCGCCAGCAGGCAACTGCTGGCGCGAAAGTGGTGCCTCTGGCTTGCGACATCACTACGGTGGCTGGCCGTGAAGCCATCTTTGCGCAGCGCGCTGACTTTGACATCGTGGTCACCAATGCAGGTGGGCCGCCGCCCGGGGATTTCCGCTCCTGGGACCGCGACGCCTGGCTGCGGGCCCTCGATGCCAACATGTTGACGCCGATCGAGTTGATCAAGGCCACCGTGGACGGCATGGCCGAGCGAGGCTTTGGCCGTATCGTCAACATTACATCCAGTTCGGTCAAGGCCCCCATCGATATCCTGGGCCTGTCCAATGGAGCGCGCAGCGGCCTGACCGGTTTTGTCGCCGGTGTGGCGCGCAGCTCTTTGGCGGCCAAGGGCGTGACCATCAATAATTTGCTGCCGGGCGCTTTTGACACTGACCGCCTGCGCGCGACCCAGGCTGCCGCCGCCGCACGCAGCGGTCAGAGCGTGGAGGCGGTGGCTGCGGCGCGCCGGCAGGCGATTCCCGCCCAGCGCTTCGGTCGCGCTGATGAGTTTGGTCAGGTCTGCGCTTTCCTGTGCAGTATGCAGGCCGGCTACCTGACCGGACAAAACATCCTGCTCGATGGGGGGACCTACCCCGGCACCTTCTGAGCGATTTCAGCGAATGAACTGGTCAATATAGCCTTCGCCCAGGCCGTTGCCCGCATAGTGTCGACGGCATTTTTCGATGCGGGTGAACACATCGTCATAGCCGGTACACCTGCCGTCCGGGTCGACATAGATCATGGCTCCATTGACCTGAAACAGGGTGATCATTTCCTCCACCTCTGGATCAACCACCAGAGTGTGGGTTTCGCCGGGGGCCTCGTAGACATACGAGCCTTCTGTCGCCACCCAGTCGTGTTCGAGGTAACGCCAAGTGCCTTTGAGCACGAAGCCATGTACTGGCTGAGGATGGCGGTGACGCGAGAGCACTCCAGCGCGTCGTACCCGCAGCAGATTCATCCAATAGCCGCGGCTGGCCGAAAGACACAGCGGCCGAAACCAGACATTGTCGTCCACGGGCACCCAGATGCGTTCGTCTTTCGGGACGGCCTCAGGTACGACCAGCTCGGGCGGTGATTCCTCGGGCATGGGCAGGCGGTAGGCTTGCCACTTTTCGTCGGGCGCGGCGCTTGAGTTCATACGGTCCTCACAATGCTGGGCTGGCGGTCTAAGATGAGATTCAAGCCACAAGATAGCCGCCATCAACCGGCAACACCACGCCGGTCACAAAGGCAGCGGCCGGACTGGCCAGGAAGAGAACTGGACCGGCCACATCGGCTGGCGTACCCCAGCGCGCCATGGGCGTACGCGCGAGGATGGCAGCGCTTCGAGCCGGATCATCCTGCA